>Ga0154020_10003743_pt1 | contig 18240 bp, 12 predicted proteins | sample Klosneuvirus_201_FD_109709 | JGI IMG/M metagenome (GOLD analysis project Ga0154020, IMG submission 109709) | Active sludge microbial communities from wastewater, Klosterneuburg, Austria - Klosneuvirus_20160825_MG | ecosystem: Engineered > WWTP > Aerobic digester > Activated sludge | place... | reverse complement strand
GGCAACCGTTAGAATTTTTATTGGATCGGGCTCGGAAACGGTGGGAGACTGCAATGGCCAGTTCTGTTCTGGAACGACCGACTTTGGTATTGAATCGAAACTGGCAGCCTGTTGCCGTATCAACCGTCGCGCGTTCACTGATTAAAGTGTGGAATGAATCTGCTCGAATTGTGGATCCGTCGAGTTTCCAGATTTACGCCTGGGAAGATTGGGCAAAGATTCGCCCGGCCGATGGCGATCCTGTCATCCGGACTCAGTGGTTGACGCTGAAAGTGCCGGAAGTCATCACGCTGACACGCTACGATCGGCTGCCAGTCAAGATTGTTGCTTTCAGCCGCCGCAATGTGTTCAAGCGGGACAGTTTCATGTGCCAGTATTGCGGTTGCAAGCCCGGCAGTGAGGAGTTGACGATCGACCACATTGTGCCACGCTCACGCGGCGGGCTTTCCAGCTGGGTCAATTGTGTTCTGGCCTGCATTGAGTGCAATACTCGCAAGGCCAACCGCACACCAGCTCAGGCGGGAATGCCACTCCGCAACACGCCAACCCGTCCGTTCTGGAATCCGCTTTATGCGCCGCATGGCGTGCGGATCGAAAGCTGGTCCAAGTTCGTGAGCGAAGCGTACTGGAACGTCGAACTGGAAGAAGCCTGATTCAACGGTTCCGGTTCTTCCGAATGATCCGGATGTGACGCGAGTCCGGACTCGGAAGAATGGAACTCTTTGTCAGAGTCGGCAGAGGCTGAAGAATCGGAGTGTCTGCATTCGATCTCGCAAAGCAGGCAGCCTGACGTCCTGCATTGGATGGAAGGCTGCCGGTTTGCCCGGAAAGGAATCTCATGCGAGCCCTCGTTTTTCTGCTGTTGGCCTGTGCCTGTCTCTCCGCACTCTCCGGATGTCATTGCTTCCGCTGCACGAATCGTGTGAACGATCATCTGGATGACCTGACGGATATCAACGACTTTCGTTACAAACTGGACGGTATTTACTGCGAGAAACTGGATGCTACTCGCTGGTGCATGCACGGACCGTGCGGACGTAACCGCAGGCGCTGAGATTCGGCGGAATCTACTGCTTTCATCAGCCATCGCAACGCGCCAGCGCACAGGTGGGCAGATCACCGGCGGAAAGATCGTTGCGATCGTTTTTCCTTAACAAATGCCCTCAATCAAACACACTGCCGATTCCGAATAGATGGCTACAGGGGTTTGTGCGACACAGGATTCCGGGGGGCCGGGTACGCCGTCGCACAATACGGCACTTGAGTGTCGCAATCATCTTCGTCCGCAGCGTACATCGCTGCCTGGGGGGCGGCGAAGGTCGATTGTTGTCAGCTATGCAGGTGTGAGGCGATTGGGGGGATCATGTCATTCCGGACAAGCGACATTGCGCCAACTGCGTCTAATACGCTGACAACTTGTTGCCCGAGCCAGCGGTCAATCTTTGCAGTCGGGAGCGTTTCCATGTTCGTTGCGAACTTCTGGACAAATCGGGGGCTGACCTCGATCACCAGGGTGCTGGCCCTGGGCGTCGTGGCCTCGGTATTTTCCACTTCCGCCACGAGCTGTTCTGCCGACCAGTTGAAAGAGCTTGCTGAAAAAGCCGGAATCCGGATTCTGACGGATGGTGATTCTTCAGACAGTTCAGAGAATCAGGCGCGCTCGGCCATTCCCCTCAATTTAATGACGCAGGAAAATCGCCAGCGGGCTCAGTTGATCATCAAAGAACGCAGCCAGTTCCGCCGCCTGCCATCGTTGCAGTATACGATCGACGAGCCCATTTATCGCTACCTGCTCACGCATCCCGATGTGGCTGTCAGCACGTGGCGCGTGATGGGAATCTCACGCTTCGAAATGTGGCAGACCGGACCAGCGGAATATGAGGCGCAGTGTGTTGATGGCTCGGAGGGCATTGCCGACATCTTGTATCAGGACGATAACCAGATGGTTTTCATCTGTGAGGGCAGTTACCACAATCCACTGCTGCCGCGCCCAATGGAAGCGTCCGCGCTGATCTGGTTTCGATCGGTCTGCAAACCCAACGTTGAAGGCACTCACATCGTCACCCAGAAGGCTGATGTCTTTGTGAGATTTCCCTCCAGTGGCGTGTCGGCAATCGCCAAAGTGCTGACTCCCGTGACGAATGCACTCATGGACCGCAATTTGTTCGAAGTCTCTTTGTACGGCAGCATGATGTCGCGTGCTGTTCGCGATGAGCCCGAGTGGGTCGTGCAGGTCGCTCAGCAGCTGGAAGGCGTGTTGCCGCAGCGAAAAATGGAACTGACTGAGGTCGCTCGAAAACCGCGCAATGTCAACCGCAACGGAAAGATGAGCCACGCGACGATGCCTGCGGCGGATCGCGCCATGATTCAGTCGCCGCAGTTGTTGTTCCTTGATCCGCCGGGGGAAGAAATGACCGTCGCTGTCGTTGACGCAAATGCGACGGCGTCCGGTTCTGGTCGGGCGGGGACTTCAAAGATCGAACTGATACCGGGCAGCGGCAGGTCAGCCATGGATTCGAGTTCCAGTGCGACACCGGTCCGTCCGGTTTCAAGCTCAACTGCCGGGAATCTGATGTTGATTCCGTATTCAAGGCGAGCCGCACGACGTTCACCTCTGGCCACGCTCGAAGACTCGACCGCCCCGAGTCCCCAAACTAGACGCTCCGACGGTGGATTCAGCCTGCAGCCCGTCGTCGTGCCCCCGACTGGACTGACCGCAACCGGTCCAGTCGGTAGCGCTTCTTCTGCCTCTGGCACCAAATAAATCCCAGCGACGCCACGAATGATGAGAGTTCTCCATCTCCTCCGCTGGAGCCACCGCCTGGAGATTTATTGCAGATCAAAATTGGCGTCGGTCATGGGGCCGCTAATTGTGATGGTAAGTTCCGTGGCTCCGCCGTACTTGTCCGCAATGGCGTGGACTTAAGCTGTAGCGGAAGTCGCCAAGACTTTCAGCACCCCCGTTTTTGCAGGGAAAACCGAAACTCTTGGCGAGTTCCGCTACGAGAAAAGGTTCTGCGCGAAATGAAGTGCGCGGTCGGCCCCGTACCACAAACGAGTAGTATTTGATGGATGCTGTGATTGAGCCTGAAAGGCTCGCACAAATCAGCCTGGGGCAAGAGAATCCGCGAATGCGGATGAACGCCGCCCCAGGTTCACTGCGGAGAGGTATCAGATATTAGCCGGTGGTAAGCGCAGCGACAGCGAAGCGCCACCACCGGACAAGAGCCCGTTCAGCGTTTGCATCCTGAAGGGATGCCAGAATCGCCGCAATTCTGGCATCCCTTCAGGATGCTGGACTGCGTTTGTTTGTGACCGGTGGTGGCGCTCCGCTTAGGCGAGCGGCAGAATCATGTCTACCAAAAAGATGTTGCCATACCGAAGGAATCCGACTTGGGACAAGTCGGACTACAACGTAGGCAGATCTGTCCCAGATCTGCATCCTTCAGCATGGTCGATAGCAAATGGTTGTCTGGCCGCAGCTTGGGGAATTGGTAATTCCTTTACTGCCGCTCGCCTTACCACCGGCTAATATCTCAAATCCCTCCGGGATGAATCGCAAATGCCCTGTTTTTACTGCCAAAAATTCTTCACGGCGTTGCCTTTCAGGGCACAACGCATTGCTGCCGAAAAACCTGGGGCGTTGCCCCCGGGCTGACCTGTTGTGGTCCGTTGAGCCGAATCGCAGTGTTTCAGTGGGCTTTCAAGAGTTCGTGGGCCTGTGTGGTTTGCTACACTTCCCGATGACATCCGCGATTTCTGACACGCGCACTTCATTTCGCGCGGAACCGCCTCTCGACGCTCCCAGAGAAATGATGTCGCCGAAGGAATCCGACCTGAGAGAGGTCGGACTACGTGGGCAGATCTGCTTCCTGCAGCGTCTTAAATTATTACTTCACGCAGCCTGAATTGATGTCCTTGTTCCGAGGCTCCTGCCTCGGAACACACTGCTCCCGAGGCTCCTGCCTCGAGAGACTGTCGCTGGAGGCAGGAGCCTCCAGTGCAGTGCGTTCCAGGGCTGGAGCCCTGGAACGAGAATTGACAGCCTCATTCCTGACCGCGTGAAGTATAATAATTGACCACTCCGCCGCGCGATGGGCGGAATCGACAGCGGAATTCGTCTGTACACTTGAGTCGAGTCGCTTTGCGCGGCAGAATTCAGTTCCCGCCATAATTCTTCCTGCCGCGCAGTGAGTTGACTCATGATGGATATGTTTTGCCCGCTCTTCGAAATCCTCCTTCGGCAGCTTGTCCGGAATTGGTCGCTCAGTTGCCGGTTAATTGCCTGCATCGTGTTCTTCGCGAATCCATTGCAGGCAACGGCTGAGGACGACCAGCAGTTCTTTGAAACGCACGTTCGCCCGGTACTGGTGGAAAACTGCATTGACTGTCACGGTCCGGAGAAACAGTCGGGTGACTTGCGGCTCGATTCTCTTGCCGCCATGCTTAAGGGTGGTGAATCCGGACCGGCACTGATTCCCGGCGACGCGGCGGGAAGCCTCATCATTCAGGCCACCCGCTACGATGGCGATCTGCAAATGCCTCCCAAAGCCCCGTTGCCCGAAACCCAAAAGCAAGCGCTCGCGCAATGGGTTGCCGCTGGTGCTCACTGGCCGGAGAACCTGCCACTGCTTACGGCGTCACGCGACGAATTGGCGAAAACCCACTGGGCATTTCAGGCGGTCTCGCGTCCGGAAATTCCAGAGATCGATGGGGAAAACGCCGCACGCATTTCGACGCCGATCGACGCCTTCATTCTCGCGCGGCTTAAAGCGGCCGGATTGAGTCTGTCTCCTAAAGCGGATCGTCGGACTCTGATTCGGCGAGCCTTCTATTCGCTCACCGGCCTGCCGCCGACTTCCAGTGACGTCGAAGATTTTGTCCGCGATGCCGATCCGCAGGCCTATGAGAAACTCGTCGATCGCTTGTTGGACTCACCCGCGCATGGTCAACAGTGGGCGCGGCACTGGCTCGACATCGCCCGCTACTCGGACACAAAGGGCTACGTTTACGCTCGGGAAGAACGCTTCTGGATTCACGCCTGGTCGTATCGAGACTGGGTCGTCGATACCCTGAATGCTGACATGCCGTACGATCGTTTCCTGTTGTTACAACTGGCGGCTGATCAGGTTCCTGATCGGAAGGAAGAGGATCTGGCGGCGATGGGATTTCTGACGCTCGGTCGCCGCTTCCAGGGAGTGAAACGCGACATCATCGACGATCGTATCGATGTCGTCTGTCGCGGCACGATGGCGCTCACGGTCGGCTGTGCGCGGTGCCACGATCATAAGTACGATCCAATTCCGACGGCCGACTATTACTCTCTGTATGGAGTGTTCGACAGCTGCCGCGAAGAGATCGTGCCGTTGCCGAATTCAAAAGCCCCCGACGACACCTTTCAGACGGAACTGAAGAAACGCACGGACGCTTTGGAAGCCCTGCGTCAGGAACGCCGCGCATCGACGTCTGCCCGAGTCCGCTCGCGGATCGGCGATTATCTGCACGCCCAGCGTGAACTGCAGAAGTATCCCGAAGAAGGCTTTGATCAGATTCTGGCGGTGACGGATTTGCTGCCGTCATTTGTGCATCGCTGGCGCGACTATTTGCGAGACACAAACCTTCGCCAGGATCCGGTGTTTGTGGCCTGGCACCGCTTCGCCGCAATCCCGGATGCCGAGTTTGCTGAGCGAACTGCAGACGTGACTCGAACGCTTCACGAACTCACCAATGACCAGATCAACCCGCGCGTGGCGGCGGCGTTTACTTTGCCACCGGAATCATTCGAAGATGTCATCAATCGCTATGCAACGCTGCTTCGAAGTATCGATCAGGAATGGCAGACGGAACTCCAGCGCGCGAAGGCCGCAGGAGAAACTGCAGCGGGTTTGAACGATCCAGCCGACGAAGATCTCCGCCACCTGCTTTACGGACCGGGATCACTCTGCGAAGTCCCGGACGAACCGGTCGTCCACACGGAATACGACTTCGATTCGGGAACCTGCACGGAGTTGTGGAAGCTCCAGGGCGAAGTCGATCGCCTGATCATCGGCACCAACTCAGAACCGCGATTCGCGACGATCATCGAAGACCGCGAGATTCCAGCCAATCCAAGAGTCTTCAAACGCGGCAACTCGGCCAATAAGGGTGACGACGTGCCGCGTCAATTTCTGGCACTGCTGTCCGGTCCCAACCGTCAACCCTTTGAACACGGCAGCGGTCGGTTGGAAATGGCCGAGGCAATTATCGATCCCGCCAATCCTCTCACAGCGCGGGTGATGGTCAATCGCGTCTGGACGCATCATTTCGGAGCGGGTCTGGTGACAACGCCAGGTGATTTCGGACTTCGTGCCGATCCTCCGTCGCATCCGGAACTGCTCGACTGGCTCACATCTGAGTTCATCGCCAGCGGCTGGAGCCTCAAGAAACTACATCGACTGATAGTCCTTTCCACTACGTATCGGCAGTCATCAACTGGTCCGGAAGATTCAAGCGAACTCGCTCACGCCAGGACCATCGATCCGGCCAATCGACTCCTTTGGCGAATGAATGTGCATCGACTGTCTTTTGAAGAGATGCGAGATTCGATGCTGGCCGTCTCTGGTCAGCTCGATCTCCGCAGCAGCGGGAAGCCCACGAACCTGTTCACAAAACCGTTTCCGGTGCGCCGCACTTTGTACGGACTCGTCGATCGACAGTTTCTGCCAGGGACTTTGCGGATCTTTGATTTCGCCAATCCCGACCTTCCGATTCCGCAGCGCAGTGAGACGACTGTACCTCAGCAGTCGCTGTTTCTAATGAATCATCCGCTGACACTGGAACGCGCCAAGGCGCTGGCGCGGACATTACCTGAGGATGCCAGTGCCGACGACCAGATTCGCCGGCTCTATCAGAGCGTGCTGCAACGCGATCCGACCCCTTCGCAACTTGCCGCAGCAACTGAGTTACTCGCCTCCGACGCTCCCGACTCGCCCACCCCACCAGCAACTGCTGCCGATTGGACCTACGGCTTCGGCACCTTCGACGAGACATCTCAGCGCGTTGCCAATTTCACCCCACTGCCACATTACACCGGCACCGCATGGCAAGGCAGCGAAGCATGGCCAGATTCCGCCCTGGGTTGGGTCCAGCTCACAGCCAAAGGCGGTCATCCCGGCAACGATCGATCCCACGCCGCAATTCGCCGCTGGACAGCGCCCGCCGCGATGACCATCACGATCCAATCCGCGTTGCAGCACGACCCGGAAGTCGGCGATGGTATCCGCGCATTTATCGTGAGTTCACAAACCGGCCTGCTGCAATCCACAAAGGCGCATCATCAGACGTTACCGCTGAATGTCGAATCGCTTGAGGTCAAACCCGGCGACACGATCGATTTCGTCGTGGACATCGATGAGGTGCTCAACAGCGATCAGTACTTGTGGTCCTGCAGCATCTCGACTGCTACGTTGCACGCTGGCAATAAATCAAAGTCGCCGACATCCTGGAACTCCGAAACCGATTTTCCTCGCGACACTTTGGATCAGCTCTCGCCAATCGAACAACTGGCCCAGGTGCTGCTGTGCTCGAACGAGTTTCTGTTTGTGGATTGAGTTCGCATGACGGATGCCGTTCGATCGTTTGCGGGATTGAACGTTGAACACAAGGGATTTGCGTTGTTATACTTCGACTGGATGTAACAAGAGCCAGGAGCCCCCAAATGACCACTATTCGTGCCACGATCAATGACCGACGAATCGAGATCCCCGCTCCAGCGGAATTGGCGGACGGCACAGTCGTGTTGGTGGAATTTACAGTCGCGCCACAAAAGATCGGACTCGACGAGTCAGAATGGAATGACACGGCTGTCGGCATCGACGCATGGATTCAGTCAGTCCGTCAATTGGCACCGCTGATCTTTACCGATGCCGAATTGACTGAATTGGCAGCGGCACGAGACGCAAGGCGGCGAATGGACGAGGTTCATTTTGCAGATCGTGCGGACCGTTTGGCGAAAGCCTGGGAATGAAACGTTGCCTCCTGGACTCCAATGCTGTGACGTCGATGATTAACAATCGCAAGCCATTTCTCCTGCGGTTGGAAGAGGCTCGTCGCCGTGGGGTTCGTATCGGCACCTGTGAGCCCGTCGTTGCAGAGTTGCACTTTGGTCTGGAATTGAGTGCCAGTCGAGACGTCAACCTCGTGCGATTGCGTCGCGCTCTTAAACTGCTCACATGCTGGCCCTTCGATCGCGGAGCATCGGAGACTTATGGCCGGTTGGCAGCAGACCTGCGCCGCCGTGGCAGGCCGATGCAGACCATTGACATCATGCTGGCCGCCATCGCACTTTCACTGGGAGACTGCACCGTCATTTCTACTGACAGCGATTTGAAATTCATCCCAGGCCTGGCGCTGGAGAACTGGGAAATTGTCCAGCAAACGCCGTGATCAAAGGTCGAGTGCAGCAAAATCCACGTAATCCACCTCGCTTCGATATGGCTCTCCCCGTCGAGCATCGTCTTGCGTTCCTGCCGTCTTGCATATCACTCGATGTCGCCGAGTTCAGTAGTCAGCGGCTTGCGGTGTGCCCATCGACTCCGCAGGACTCGGACCACATCGGCGTCAGAAAGGTCGTTGATCGCTATTTACTGCAGTCGAACCTCGAACATCACGCTCAACCTGGCAGTGACTGACGACGACGACCGTCTCAGTTGCCCCATGATAACCACTGATTCGCCATCATCCATAGCCAATTGCCACGCGGAACAAGAACAGCCAAGGACTGCTCATGTTGTCAAAGCCGCCGCCGGGTCGGGCACCGCCAGGCGAGATAAAGATCTTACGGCTCACTGGTTTCTTTCGATCGATAGTGATGAGGACTTGATGCTGAGATCAGTACAGGTGTTGCTGCGCGACTCATTATGCCAACGAGACTTTCGGAATCTGTTCAGCACGGCGTGTCTTTTGAAAACGCGACGGGCATTCCATCGCCCCGTCCGGGGCTTGTTGCTTTCTGTGCTGGTTTTCCTGTGGTTTCCACCATAGGCTATTTCCCGCCGCTGCTCCGCAGCGAATCGCAGTGCTCGTTAGGACGCCGAGGGAAGAATGCACCCGATCCAGAAAGCAGCGAGCCAAAAGCAGTAACAATTGGGGGCAGTTGTTCTACACTGGATGATCCGATTGCCCAGAAACGGCGTTTGGCAATACTTCGGGGCGAAATGCCGTGCGAGGGTTGAGTTCATTGCGGCGAGAGTTCACATTGCGTAGAACAAGACAGCGGAATCCGCATTTCAACAGTAAATTAGGGAGTGAGAGATGTCGAACGGGCGTCCAACAGCTGTGTTTTACCTGGCCGTGCTGGCTGTGGTTGGTGGTTTGGTGTACTTCGCCGGGATGCAGGCGGGGTTCTTTGGAAATCCTGCTCCCGAAACGCCAGTGGGCAAAGACCGGGAGAACAAGGGCGGCGGTCAGCCGCAGCTGGACCCGAGCAAGATCAACGTCGGTGGCGGCGGTACGGGTGGAGAGATGGCGGCGGAAGGATCTTCCGATGACATCGTCACCACGAAGAAGGAATACGATTTCGTTCCCGCCGAACGTCTGCCTCCTGTGAAGGGAACGGCTGGCTATGCGAAGCTGGACGCGAACAACACCGTTCAGTTTGCACTCAACGTCTGGGCTGGCTGGGCTCCGATTATTCATGCGAACGAAGGCTTCAAGCCGGACAAGGTCTGGAAGACCAAAGATGGCAAGGAATTTCGCGTGCAGCTTGTGCTGGCGGACAATCCCGTCGATATGCGCGACAAATACGCAGCCGGCGACTTTCATATCGGCTGGGCGACGGTTGATATGGTGCCGCTATTCATGGAAGGTTTCGTTGATTCCAGCGGCAAGCCGCGCGACAGTCGCATCATGCCGCGAATTTTTCAGCAGGTGGACTGGTCCAACGGTGGCGACGGTATCGTCGTGCGGGACACGATCAAGACTGTTCGCGATCTGCGTGGCAAGACGATCGTGCTCGCCCAGAATTCGCCGTCTCAGTATTTCGCCCTGAGTATGCTCGTGGCTGGCGGTGTTCAGCCGGGTGAAGTCACGTTCAAGTACACGAACGATGCCTTTGAAGCAGCGGCGGCATTCAACGCTCAAAAGGAAATCTCGGCCTGCGTTTCCTGGGCACCGGATATCTATACGCTGTCTGAACAGAAGGGCAACCGGATGCTCGTCAACACTCAGACGGCCAACAAGCTGATTGCCGACATCTGGTTCGCTCGCGCGGATTTTGCCAAGGATCATCCGGACCTGATCGAAGGCATCGTGCGGGGCATTTTTGATTCCATGGAGGCGCTGAAAACGCAGGATCAGAAACAGAAAGTCGCCGAATGGATGTCGGTCGGTTACGCCATCCCCGCCAGTGATTGTCTGGGAATGCTCGGCGACGCTCACTGGACGAACTACGCTGAAAATGCTCAGTTCTTTCTGAATCAGAACAATCCTTCCCGATTTGAATCTGTATGGCAGCAGGCTTACTACATCTACCGCAGCATTCGGTCCATCACACATCAGCCGGTGGCGTTTGATCAGGTGGTGGACTTCAGTGTGCTGCAGCGGTTAGGTGCCGAGGAGAAGTATTCCTCACAGCGCGACGAATACCAGGCGAAATTTACCCCCAAGACCACCGGACAGATCATCGCCGAATCGGACGAGGTGCTGACGAACACAGTCATCATCCACTTCGCTCCCAACGACTCTGATCTGTCGAAAAAAGTGACTCGCAAGGGTGCCAACGGCATAGACGTCGAAGAGCTGTACGATCCGAACGTCGAATTCATCCTGGAGGAGATTTCGAAGATCGTCGGACAGTTCGGTGCGGCTCGCATCGTGATTGAAGGGCACACCGATGCGTCTATGAAGGGCCTGTTGCCGGACGATGTGCTCGTGAAGCAGTTGTCGGAGAATCGCGCGAACGCGGTCAAGGAAGCATTGATCCGGAAGTACCAGCTGGACCCAAATCAGTTTAACGCGGTCGGTGTGGGCTGGGACCGCCCCGCCGATCCGGAAGATCCATTGAACCATGCCAAGAATCGCCGGGTCGAGATTCGAGTGTTCAGCGCGGAACAGGAATGAGTCAGGGGCTGTCGTGACTGTTCTGTTTCCGTTTGGCCGAAGCGTCGTGTAGAGACCCTTTGCTGGAGCGGGTGGGGCAGTTTGCGGCCATTTTGAGTTGCTGTGGTACAACGTAGTCGAAGGTCAGACGGCCATGATCAGCCGACCCGCTTCCAGCGGGCTGGTTGGCCATGTCACGGCAGACTATTTATCCGATGCGAGGAATTGATCAATCGGACGAAAATGATTTTCGCGACCGTTACTAATACTGCTGTCTTGCAGCCGAAGACGGAGAGACAGTTTTTGTAGTCTGGAGGATTTCTGATGCTTCACGAAACAGCACTTCTGGCGGCGCTCAGTGCCTTTGAACGCGCGCTGGAGGAACCAATCATCCCAGGAGAGTTGCAGTCCTGGTGTGTGTTCGCGAGAGAAGGCTGCAGTGATGCGGTCTCATCGCTCGAAAAATGCATCCCGACTCGTCACGCGCAATTACTGAACGAAATCGATGGGCAGGCTCTGGAGCTTTCAGCGCGCGTCGAGCAGTTGCGAGCTGCAGATTCCGAATTGCTCATAATGGCCAGGGAGCTTCAGGTCGATGCCGACAGACTCGGTGTGGACGCTGAACTATCAACATCTCAGGAGTCAAAAATCGGCTTTGAGGTACAATCTTTTATCGATGCAGGCCTGGCCTGGATTATCAGGACACGAAAACAGGAGGCCGCGCTAACGGCATGGTTTCAGGAGGCATTCAATCGTGACCGCGGCACAGGCGATTGAAAGGTCACTTGAAAGCCAGGACTCCGGCGATGTTTGGAACAGCGATTGGTGATCCATAATTTTATATCGAATTTGAAAACATGGAAGCATGTTTCCGCAACTGCGTGAATCGACAAACGCACATCGCAGACTTGCCATCCCTGCGACTCAAGGTTACGTTAACTCGCTTCAGGGAGGATGAAGTGTGATGAATTCTGAACAGGAACAGCAATTACGTCGGTCGCACCTTCGCGACTTCGCTGTCCAGGAGCGAGGCGACGTCTCAAGTACTCCGGCGCAATGCGCCGGTCTCTCACGGGATTTCACCGAGCGGGCGGAGCAACAGGCAGCCATCCGGCTCAGGAAATTGAAGCAACTCGCCGAGTTCAGCATGATGCTGGCGGGTGATCCGCCGGCAGTGTTCAAGCGGGTCGTCCGTATGATCGGCGAACTGTTCGACGTGCCTGTCGTTTGCCTCTCGCAAATCAACGGGACGGAACTGCTGTTCCGCGCGGTCTATGTGGATGGAGACGTGCGTGACGAGGCGGGAACCTGTCCGTTATCAATCACTCCGTGCTCACTGGTTGAGCAGGGCGGAGCCATCCGCACGTTCGACAGCGTGCAGGAGCTGTTTCCCCAGGCGATGTTTCTGCGCGACCACGATGCCTATAGTTACTGCGGCCTCCCCGCGCTGAACAGTGACGGTCGTGTCGTCGCAGTCGTCTGTCTGCTGGACAACAAGCCCCATGAATTCACGGAAGAGGATCAAAGTATTCTGCGGGTGATTGGTCAACGGATCGCGACGGAGATCGAGCGGGGCGGAATTATCGAGGAACGGAGATTGACTGAGGCAGCCCTGCGGGAGAGCGAAGAGCGATATCGCAGGATCGTGGATACGGCAGAAGAAGGTGTGCTGACAATTGATCCGCAGGAAAAGACGACCTTCGTCAATCCAAAAATGGCACAGATGCTGGGCTACACGGTCGAGGAAATGATCGGGAAAGCGCTCTATGATTTTATGGACGCGGCGGCGCGGGCAGAGGCGATCAAACACGTCAAACGCCGCAAGCAGGGCATCGCGGAACAGTTTGACTTTCGGTTGCGGCGCAAAGACGGATCCGAGCTGTGGATGCATGTCTCAACGAATCCAGTTTACGACGCCAACGGTGTCTATACGGGAGCGCTGGCAATGATGACAGACATCACCGAACGCAAGCAGGCCGCAGTCGAGCGTGAGAAGCTTGACCGAAAGATTCGCGAGACACAAAAGCTCGAAAGCTTCGGCGTGCTCGCGGGCGGCATCGCACACGATTTCAACAATCTCCTCACCACGATCCTCGGTAATGCCAGCATCGCCGCAATGGAATTGCCGCCAGGCTCGACGGCGATCATCTGCATTGAGCAGATTACCGAGGCGACGCGGAACGCCGCAGACCTATGCAAACAGATGCTCGCTTATTCCGGTCGCGGCCACTTCGTGATTCAGAAGCTCGACCTTGGCCAGCTCGTGGAAGACACCGCGCAGATCCTCCAGATATCGATCAGCAAGAAAGTGGTGCTTCGATTTCATCAGCAACAAGACATGTTGCCGATCGAGGCGGACGCGACGCAGATTCGGCAAGTTATCATGAACCTTGTGATCAACGCTTCAGATGCTATCGGTGATCGGACCGGTGTGATCAGGATCTCGACAGGCCTCGCACGGGTCGATCGTACCTATCTATCCGGGACGCTGATGGATACGAATCCGCCGGAAGGAGAATACGTGTACCTCGAGGTCTCTGACACCGGGTGCGGCATGAGCTCTGAGACCCAGGCGAAGATTTTTGATCCGTTCTTCACCACAAAATTTACCGGGCGAGGTCTCGGACTCGCCGCCGTACTTGGCATCCTCCGCGGACACAAAGGCGCAATGAAGGTGACATCTGAACCGGGTCGTGGCACGACCTTCAAGTTACTTTTCCCAGCCGCCTCCGTAAAGCGCGAGCACCCGGTCGCAGCCGCAGCCGCGCTCGTCACTCATCAGTGGCGGGGTGAGGGCGCGGTCCTCGTCGTCGATGACGAAGAACCTGTGCGCAAACTCGTATGCAATATGATGGAAGTGATGGGGTTTACTGTGCTGAGCGCCTCCGATGGGCAGAAATGCGTTGAGATTTTTCGCGCGGAAGGAAATCGAATTCGTCTGGTGCTGCTCGACATGACCATGCCGCATCTTGATGGTGAGGAGACATTCCGGGAGTTGCGGCGACTCCAGCACGACGTCAAGGTGATCCTCAGCAGCGGGTATAGCCAGCAATCAATCACCAGTCAGTTCGCCGGACGAGGTCTTGCCGGGTTCATTCAGAAACCCTTCCGTTTTGAGGAACTGGCTCAGGCGGTCCGGAGCGCCCTCGGGACCGGCCCAATCAAGGAAAGAACTTCGAAGCTCGTCGGCTCTTTCGCAGGACATGAATAGGCGCGAACCGTTAACGGTGCTGGCGCTTCGCAAAGCCCGGCAGACCCAACTATGATTCGCCTTTTTCCACTCATGATGCCCGCCGAATCACTATGCTCAGTCCTGCCGAAACTGTTGGGTTGCTTGGAACAACCCTTGATAACCGAGTGCGAAAAGCCGTCCAGCGGGTCGGTGATGGAACTTTGGCGAGAATTGCCGATCGACTGCGGATCGACGCGGCGGCCAACGCGATCGTCTACGAACGGGATGGCGTCGAAGAGCCCGTGCGAATCATGCTGCGACCACTGCTCGCCATGCCGGAACAGCTGAGCTACGTTGATCATGTTTGCCTGAAACTCGCCGAAGCCCTGAAGCGTCTGCCAGCGTTGTATCTGGAACATGAAGACGTTCGAAAGGTGCTTGCGATCACTCCGGCAGAAGATCAGTGGCTTCGCGATATCTGGACGCCGCAACATCACAATCTCAATCCCATGTACGGACGCCTGGACGCCGTCTGCGATTTCACGAGTGCCGCCTGGCAGGAGTCTCTACTGTTTCTGGAACCAAATCTCTCCGGTGTCGGAGGCATTCATTACGCTCCGCTGGCTGAAGAGTTGGTCATGCGGGATGTCGTGCCAACGCTGCTGGCTCAGGATCCTGAACTCGACATCGAACTGCCGCGCGATCAGCGAGAATTGTTCCTGCAGGTGCTGATTGATCATGCCCGCGCGATCGGACGTGATACGTGTCGTCTGTGTCTCGTGGAGCCAAAGTACGATCACAACGGCCCGAACGAACAATCCGTCCTGAAGCAGCACTTTTCCGAACGCCACGGGATGGTTATCGTCCATGCGGATCCGACTGAACTGCGGATCGAAGGCGACGAGGTTTATTACGAAGACGTTCAGATCGATGTGGCGTACCGGGATTATGCAACGATTGATCTTGTGGCACTGGAGCTCGAACTCGGCAGGCCGCTCGACGCGATGCGACTGCTGTTTCGTCAAAACCGAATTGTTTCGTCGATGGTCGGTGACTTTGATCATAAGAGTTGCTGGGAACTGATGACGGATGAGTCGATTGCCTCCAGGCTGTTCACGGCGGAAGAACGCCGACTGTTCCGGAGACATGTGCTGTGGACGCGGATCGTCAGTGAGCGCCGCACAACATTGCCTCACGGAAAGGAAGGGAACCTCCTGGATTTCGCCCGTGGCAATCGTGAACGGCTGGTGCTAAAACCCAATCGCGGGTACGGTGGCAAGGGAGTGACACTCGGCTCGGCAACGGAGCAGTCTGAATGGGATCAGATGATCCAAGAAGCTGCAGCAAGCTCCACCGATCCCGTAAAATCGTGGGTCATTCAGTCCGTCGCGCGACTGCCGGTGCATGAATTCCCCGTCGTCGGGCCTGGCGGGACAGTGTTTGAAGAACCATTCTACTCCGTGATGGGTTTTGCGACGACCGAAAACGGCTTGGGCACGATGTGCCGCGTGTCTCAGAAGCAGGTGGTCAATGTCGCTCAGCACGGCGGCCTTGCTGTGGTGCTGACGGCCCGGCCGCCGAGGGAATTGAAGATGCCGCGTCGCACGCCGGTCCGCACAGAAGGTGCCGAACAAACGCTGCGACTCCGCATCACGGAACTGCTGCATTTGGATCAGACAATCGGACTGCTTAGCTGGGACGAGGAAACGAAACTTCCTCCGCTGGGTCGAGTGCAGCGCGGCGAACAGATGGCGACTTTGGAAGGCCTGCGACACAAAATGCTGACGGCCGATGACTTGGGAGATCTCGTCGAAGAAGTCGCCCAGCAGCGCGACGACGACGAACGCTGGATGCGTGAACTTACACTGCTCCGCCGCCTGCGAAGACAGTCACTGGCGATCTCAGAAGAACTGGTGCGTGACCTCGCGAAAGCAAAGTCCCGATCGCTGGGAGCCTGGGAAGACGCATATGCCCGAAACGATTTTTCGCTGTTCTCGCCCGCCTTTGAAAAATTGCTTGTCCTGGTCCGCGAACGAGCGATGACGCTGGCGCGCGGCGATGATCCCTATGATGCGCTGCTGGATGATTATGAGCCAGGCATGAGTCGCTCTCGGCTGAATCCGGTCCTGGCAAATCTCAAGCTGCAACTTGTGCCACTGGTTGAAGAACTCTCAGCCGTCACCGACGGGCACGCGGACTTACTCAAAGGCCGCAGCTTTCATCAATCGGGCCAATGGGATCTGTGTCGTCGCATTCTAACTGCGGTTGGCTTTGATTTTGAGCGAGGACGATTGGATCGATCGACTCATCCCTTCACCGCCCAGGCCGGTTCACACGATGTGCGGCTTACCATTCGTGTCCGTGAGGACGATTTGCCGAGCGCGATCCTGACGACATTGCACGAAGGCGGGCACGGTCTCTACGACCAGGGCTACATGCCGACCGATCGCGATTCTTTTCTGGCATCATCCCCGAGCATGGGCCTGCATGAATCACAGTCGCGACTGTGGGAGAATCATATCGGTCGTAGCCGGTCATTTTGGGTTCGCTGGTTTCCCACGATACAGGCCCTCTTTCCCGAGGCGACGGACGGACTCAGCGGCGAAACATTTTTCAAAGTGGTCACGGCCGTCAGACGCGGAGCCAGTCGAGTCAACTCGGACGAGGTGTCCTACCATCTGCACATCCTGATGCGCTACGAACTGGAACGCGCGTTGATCGCCGGAGACCTGACGGTCCACGATCTGCCAGGAGCATGGAACGAACAGTCTCGTTCACTGCTGGGCCTCACGCCGCCGTCCGACCGTGACGGCGTGCTGCAGGATTCACACTGGGCAGTCGGCATGTTCGGCTATTTCCCGTCTTACACGATCGGTAGCCTCTACGCCGCGCAACTCGCCGAAGCCTATCAGACCGCGCATGGCCTGACCGGGGATCTCGACGGCAGTGAGTTCCAGCATTTGCTGGCATGGCTGCACACAAACATTCATCAACTGGGCCATCGGATGCCAGCGGAAGACGTCATCCGGAAAGCCACCGGCAGCGGCCTCGATTCCGCCGCCTTCTTCCGCCACATCGGACGCATCAACGTCAAGTAGCGGAACTGGTCAGCGTTCCAACCGCCCTCATCAACCAAACTTCTCGCCGCGATCCTTATTTCAGTTCTGTGCGAAATGAAGTGCGCGAGTTAGAAATCGCGGATTTCATGGACTCGCGGATGTCTTCGGGAAGTGTGGCAAACCACACAGGCCCAAGAATTCTTGAAGGGCAACTGGAACACTGCGATTCGGCCCAATGGGCCACAACATGTCAGCCTGGGGCAACGCCCCAGGTTTTGTCGGCAACAATGCGTTTTGCCCTGAAAGGGCTACACAAAATCGCATTGTGGAACCCTTTCAGGGTTCGTGTTCGGATGGTACGTGAACCTGGGGCGGCGTTCATCCGCATTCGCGGATTCTCTTGCCCCAGGCTGACTTGTGCGAGCCTTTCAGGCTCAATCACAGCGTCCATCAAATTCAACTCGTTTGTGGCACGAGCCCGACCGCGCAGTTCATTTCGCGAAGAACCCTTATTTCTACAGCCGACCTCGATGCCCTGTGGCATTTTTCCTGCTATCGTGTTCGAGCCGGTTCTTTGGGAGTGTACGCGGATCTGGTGACCGTCGCGGGCTTCAAACCCGTTGTGGCGGCTGAAAAGTCGCCGGGAGGGTTCGATTCCCTTCCACTTCCGTTCTTTGAATGACTGTCCCGAAACAGTTCCACCCGTTTGACCCGACCCATCGGGGAGGCTGAGATCCAAAATCGCCTCATCGTTGGCGTCGAATATTCGTGTAATCAATCGTTTTGCAGGAAAGCGAATATGTCAGTAGCCACACTAAGCGGGTGTTAAAAAATAAGTTGTCCGTTTTGCGGTCATGTGTTTTTTGGACGCACTGTGTAATTCCACTTGGGCAACACGTGATGCGGTGACAAACGGACGTTTACTTTTTGCTC
>Ga0154020_10003742_pt1 | contig 18242 bp, 12 predicted proteins | sample Klosneuvirus_201_FD_109709 | JGI IMG/M metagenome (GOLD analysis project Ga0154020, IMG submission 109709) | Active sludge microbial communities from wastewater, Klosterneuburg, Austria - Klosneuvirus_20160825_MG | ecosystem: Engineered > WWTP > Aerobic digester > Activated sludge | place... | reverse complement strand
TGTATCTGTACACCGGGTTGGCAACAAAAACAACGATGAAGACATCCATTTGTCCAAACACCCGCTCGACAACAACAGCAAAGAGACAGAGGCTTTATTGAAAAAGTATTTCCTGCAGGCATTCCAGACACCTGAGTATTTCCATTTTAGTTTCAGCAATGGCGACCACACCCTGAACCCGCTTTTCCGTTTCGCTTCAGAAGTGTTCGATGGTACCGGAAATTTTCATACCAACAGCGTGCACATCGCCAAACATCTGTACGAAACATCCAACCACCCTATGATTAAGGCCGGCGATCTGTTTGTCGCTTTTATCTCGGGCATGCGGGCAGATCACGAAGAAGTGGAAGCCATCGGCATTTTCAAATCGGAGAACAAACACAGCTTTTTGAAGCTTCAGCAAGATCAGCAGCAATTCGCGCTCAATGTTGAAGAAGGCATACAAGCCGACAAACCCGACAAAGGATGCCTGATATTCAACACCGGCAAAGACAGCGGATACAAGATCTGCATTATCGATAAGACCAACCGCTCTGAAGAAGCACAATTCTGGAAAGACCAGTTTCTGATGCTGAAAGCAGGCAATGATGACTTTCACCAGACACGTGACTTTCTGAACATCGCCAAACAATACGTTACCTCGCAACTGAAGGAAGATTTTGAAGTGAACAAAAGCGAACAGATCGATCTGCTGAACCGTTCAATGGATTATTTCAAATCGCGCGACAACTTCAGTAAAGATGAATTTGAAGAAGAAGTGTTTCAGGATCCGCAGGTCATCGAATCGTTCAGACGCTTCGATCAGAGTTACCGCGATGAGCACGATTTGCAGCTGAAAGATGAATTTGACATATCATTGCCTGCAGTTAAAAAACAAGCCAAAGTATTCAAGAGCATTCTGAAACTGGACCGTAATTTCCACATTTACATCCATGGGAACAAAGAACTGATTGAGCACGGTGTTGAGAAAGACGGACGCAAGTTTTACAAGATTTACTACGAAAAAGAAGCGTAAGCGGTCATTTTTAGTGTAAATTTGTTGCAAAGTTGCTGTTTTCTCATTTTTACAAATGTTTCTCATTTTGTTTTTAAGTTTCTCAATATGACAATATGACAAACTAAAAAGGTTCAAAAAGGCTTTATACCAGATATAGCATATTGGTTATGTGGATATTGCGAAAAACAGTGGCGTAAATCGGAGAATGGCACACATGATGCGTGTATACCATTGAAACTGAAACAGGCATAGCGACCTTTTCATTCATTTCTATAAGATCTGTAATGGAGTCCCCCTTCTGTTAAAAGAGCGGGGACCCTGTTCGGATCTAGATGAATGAGGCGGACAAAAGAAAACAAACACATGAAAATACGCCAACTTTTTTTAGAAGACAACAAGTCAGGCAACCTGGTTTACCTCTTGCTGTCCCTGTCGTTCATTTCCATTATTGCCACAGGTATCATCAGTTACTACCGCATTACGAGTACCGTTTCCAGTCTGAAAAACCGCATCAATGAGGATTTTGAGCTGAGTTCCATTAAGCGCATTCACGCCGAATACGACAACATCGACAATATGCTTGAAATGTACCTGATTACACACAAGCGCTTTTATCTGGAACAGGTGGACACAGCTGCAAGCACAGCACGCAAAGCAATCGTTGACCTGAAAAGCTCTACCAAACTAACCCCTGCGGCAACAGAACTGGTAGATTCTCTAAAACTATACGTGAATACCAAAGCGCGTAACATTCAACAAATTGTGCGCTTTCAGCAGGATGCCTCAATCGAAAAACTGATAGAGGACTATATGAACATGCAATCCATACGTTCGGCTATGGACAGGGCATACAATGACCCCAAAACACTGAAGCGGCGCAGAAGTTCTGCCAACAACAAATCAAACGCCTTAAAAGACGCTAAAAACGGCGATACTGAAACCCTGGCGGGGTTTGAAAAACAGGACCTTGAGCAAATGGCAGCGGCCAACAACATCAATCCATATCTGGAAATTGACCACAACCTGAATGTGAAAATGAACGCTGTTTGTAAACAACTTGAGACCGGCGAAATTGACCGTATGGACCGTGAAAGCCGTCAGACAGAAGGCATTATCCGTTCGGCAAATGCGTCTATATTGTTACTGGGGGCATGCACCGCTGTTTTCATTTTGCTGGCCGGACTTATATATTTCAGATACCTGAAAAAACTCGCTCAGATCCGCAAAAGTCTTTCTGAATCCAAAGAAATTGCCGAGGAAATGACCATGATTAAAGAACGGTTCATGGCCAACATGAGCCATGAGATCAGAACGCCGCTAAACGCAATATCAGGCTTTATAGATCAGCTCTATGCGTCTGATATGAACCCCAAACAAAAAAAGCAGACCGTCATCATTCAGAAATCCATACAGCACATCCTGAACATCATCAACGATATTCTGGATTTTTCGAAATTGAATGCGGGCAAATTAACCCTGCAAAACAAAGGATTTGAACCGGCTAAAGTGGTAGGTCAGACCATGGAATTGCTTGAAACGCTGATTGTTGATAAAAGTGTAACGCTAAAACTGAACATATCAGATCAGGTGCCGGCTATACTGGTAGGCGATGCTTACCGGCTCCGCCAGATTCTGCTCAACATCATCGGCAACGCCATCAAATACACTCAGGTGGGCAGTATTTCGATTGATATTTCAGGTTCACCCATTTCAGACAAGCGGTTTAATTTCATGATCTGCGTTAAGGATACAGGCATTGGCATAGACGAAGCGGAACTCGAAAACATATTCAAAGAATTCCACATGGCGAACAATGCGCGTTGGAGCAAAGCAGGCAGCTCCGGTTTAGGCCTCAGCATTACCAAAATGCTGGTTGAGCTCTTTGACGGCAGCATTCAGATTGAAAGCCAGATTCATTCCGGAACATCTGTATGCATACAACTGCCATTCGAATTCGGATCAACCACAGATCTGCTTGTCGAAAACTCTTATTTGCACGACTTATTCTTTCTCGAAAACAAGAAGATCATCATTGCCGACGATGAACCCTTTAACCGTGTTTTACTGAACAACATCCTGCATAAATACAACGCTAAGACATTTGAAGCCGAAAACGGATACCATGTGCTTTCCATTCTCGAAAAAGAAGCGATAGACTGCATACTGATGGATGTTAAAATGCCTGAAATGAATGGTCTTCAGACGACCCTTAAAATCAGGTCTTTGCCCGACAGCCAGGTAAGTGCAACCCCCATCATTGCCATCTCGGCGGCACTGACACCTGAAAATCTGGACAATTTCAGAAATCTGGATGTGCAGTATGCCATCGAAAAACCTTTCAAGGAGAGTGAATTGCTGAGTACCGTTTATCAGGCCATGAAGCAAGTTACTGCACCTTTAAAAAGCATAGCACCGCAAGACTCCGACAATGCTGTGGTGTCTGATTTGCCATTCGACCTGGCAGAATTGCAGCGTCAGGCCGGTAACGACCCTAATTTCATGAACGACATGATAGACACACTGCTGACTTCGACACACAAAGGCATACGCGAAATTGAAGATGGCATAGCGGGTTCAGACTGGAATCTGATCAATATGAGCGCCCACAGGATTGCCTCACCACTCAAGTTTATAAAAGCCGGCGATGCATACAAATGCATAAAGCAAATAGAATACCTGACAGAATCAGGCGAAGACATACCCAGAGAAATCATGCAGGAACAATTTGATGCGTTTCTCAGGCAGTTTGAAAAACTGGAATCTGTGCTGCAAACCTACCTTAAAAATCAACCGGCATAAGCGTGCCACTACCCCTATTATATGAGCAAACCAAGAATTTACAAAGTATTTGTTGTTGAAGACAACGACTGGTTCAATAAAATGATTGTGCACAGTCTGAGTCAGAATCCGGACATCAGCGTAAAAGGCTTTTTTACCGGAGCAGAACTCCTGAAAGCGCTTCACGAAGTGCCGGATGTGATTACACTGGATTACAAACTGCCCGATACCAACGGACAGATGCTGCTGAAGAAAATCAAAGAATTCAATCCAGACATTGAAGTCATCATTATTTCAGAACAGGACGACATTGAAGTGGCTGTAGAACTGCTCAGACAGGGGGCTTACGACTATCTGGTAAAAAGCCCGGATATGCATTCGCGCTTGTTCAACAACGTTAACAATCTGCTAAAAAAATCCAATCTGGAAGACCGGATTGAATACCTGCAAAAAGAAGTTGAAAAGAAATTCACCTTTTCCAACAGCATAATCGGTCAGAGTAAAGCCATAACGGAAACCTTTAACCTGCTTGAAAAAGCGAGTTCATCCAACATCAATGTGTCCATTACAGGTGAGACGGGAACAGGTAAAGAGCTGGTGGCTAAAGCCATTCACTACAACTCTGAACGCCGGAACAAGCCTTTTGTCGCCGTAAACATGGCTGCTATCCCCAAAGAGCTCATTGAAAGTGAATTATTCGGCCATGAAAAAGGCGCGTTTACCGGTGCCATCGAAAAACGCAAAGGAAAATTTGCCGAAGCCAACGGCGGTACCATATTTCTGGACGAAATCGCTGAAATGGACCTGCCCCTTCAAACCAAACTGCTGCGCGTATTGCAGGAGCGTGAAGTTACGCCTGTTGGCAGCAATACGGCCATTAAAATTGATTGCAAACTGATCATCGCGACCCATCAGGACCTGAAAAAACTGGTTGATGAAAAGCGTTTCAGAGAAGATCTGTTTTTCAGAATTATGGGGCTTAAAATACATTTGCCACCATTGAGAGACCGCGGTCAGGACGTGTTGCTGATTGCCAAAAAGCACATCGAAGATTTCTGCAAGTCGAATAACATGCCGCCAAAAACACTTACCGAAAAGGCCTGCCGGAAATTGCTGACCTACCCTTTTCCGGGCAATGTGAGAGAGCTGAAAACGGTTATTGAAGTTGCAGTGGTGATGAGCGACGACCGCGAAGTGGACGATCAGCATATTACCTTTCAGCACAGCGACCTGGTGAGCCAGGTAAGCAACGAAGAGCTTACCATGCGCGAGTACACTTATAAGATCATCAAACTGATGTTGTCCAAATACAACGACGACATACAGCACGTATCCAAAATACTCGACATCAGTCCTGCAACCATTTACAGGATTCTTAAAGAGTTCAACCACCGCTGAGTGCTGTATGCCTGATAAAAAGGCAAGGGTTACTTTTTTCGTTTTTACACCTTTCAACCGGCATACTGTGTTTTAAGTGTGTTTATGGTTTGACATTATCATTTTAATAGCTATACTTGCAATTGTAATTCGCAGCCATTTTACTTAACCGGTTGTTTAACGCCCCTACACCTTGAGAAATTACGCCAAAAAGAACATTTCCGGCATGAGATTCAGAATCTACATATTGTTGGCGGCTGCCTTCCTCTGGTTTGTGTTTGCTTCGGTATTCATGTACCGGTCTGTATGGAATCTCAGCGATGCTTTATTTCACCGGAATGCTCTGGTGGAGTTTGGTATGAAGGAAGACAACTCCAAATACCCGCCGCTCACATTTGCCTTTAAACTGCAAGGTATGGATAACACCATGGGCATACAGCGTAAAAACTTCAACGCCTACGACACGTTTGTAAAAAGCATGAAAATAGGAGACACCATTACTTTGTATTACGAAAAATGGAAATTGTCTGAAGGCAGCATCAACACCCAGGTTGTGCATCTGGAAAACGACGGTAAAATTCTCGTTGACTATAAAGTGCGCAAACGGAAAGATTTAATTATAGCCCTTGTTCTTTATGTATTGTGCAGTATTTCGCTTGGTTTTGCAGTGCTGCTCCGCCAGAAAAGAATGCGTATAATCCGGAATTCAGGAAATGAATTCTTTGGATTGGGCATGTACCACATGGATTGAGTAACATTTTGCTTGCTGATGAAAATTGTGCCCTCAGGGCATCGAAATTGTGATGTTGATGCGACCCAGACCTTCTTTAGCCCGCAGCTGATTTTCGTCCAGTAATACCGCTTTTTTGTAATCATTGTAGGCACCCGTGCTGTTCTTCAGTTTTTCTTTCATTGTACCTCTTAGTGTGTAAGCGTCTGCATACTCAGGTGCCAGTTCAATTGCCTGATCCAGATAAGCGATGGCCTCCCGGTAGTTACCGAACAAACCGTTGATAAAGCCCAGGTTGTAGCGGCAAAAAATATGGGCCGGGTTGATTTTAGCCACCGTTTCGTATAGTGCCGCTGCATCTCTGTACTTTTGCTGATGCTGAAGGTAAAGTCCTTTGGCGTAAAGTGCCTCATCGCTGAATTCATTCAGTTGAATTGCCCTGTCGAAAAACATTAGTGCTTTCTTATCGTGTTTAAGGGCATACAGATTCCCCATCTGCATAATGGCGTTGTAGTGTTTGCTGTCGTATACCAGTGTTTTTTCAAACAGGCTCATAGCCTTCAAAGTGTCTCCGGTTTCTTTAGCGATTATGCCCAGATAAAAGTAGGGCAGCGGATTGCCGGGATCGAGGGTATTTGCTTTTGTATACAGCGCTTCAGAGGCAGGGTACATCTGTTTGGCCAGCAGTAGTTTGGCCATATCCACTGTGGCATCAAAAAAATCCGGTTTAAGCTGCAATGCCATTTTGTAACTTTTCTCAGCTTCTGCAGCATTGGCTGTATCACCTGCCATCAGGTAATTGCCGCGTTTGTAGTGGTAAAGGGCATTTGCAGAATCCAGATGTATCGCAAACTCAATGTCCAGCGTCGCCTGTTTGAAGTTGTCTTCGAAATAAAAGGCATTTGAACGCGTGTAATACAACTCCGCGTTTGTAGGATCTGCATTGATCTTTTTACTGACATTGCGGATATCGGCAGAATATGTCGTGTCAGCATCGGAAATGAAACGGGCGCCCGCCTTTTTCTCACAGCCGCCGACTATTGCCAGCAACATAAAAACCATAATAGAGAAACAGATGGATTTACCGTATCGCATTTTCGAAAATTTGATTAATTTTACCCACAAATTTAAACGAAATTTATGCCATATTACCATAAGGCCGGTAAAATTCCGGAAAAAAGACATATCCAATTCAGGAAACCGGACGGAAACCTATATGCTGAAGAACTGGTGAGCACCGAAGGGTTTTCAAGCACTTACTCACTTGTATACCACTGCCACCCGCCTACCCTGGTGAAATCCATCGGCGAACCGATAGATGCCGCTCCCGTTGCCGCTGTGGGCAACAACATGCAAAACAGAAGTTTTCTGACCTTCAGTGTTCCCGCAAAAGACGATTTTCTGGAAAGCCGCACTGTGCAGCTGTTTAACAGCGATCTTCACATGACCACCGCGGCCCCGCGCGTTTCCATGACGGACTATTTCTATAAGAATGCAGATGCAGATGAAGTCATCTTTGTACATGAAGGCAGTGGCCGTTTGAAAACTCTTTATGGAAATATTCCGTTTGAGTACGGTGATTATCTGGTAATTCCCAGAGGTGTCATTTACCAGCTTGAATTCGACAACGCGCAGAACAGACTGCTGATAATCGAATCCTTTAGTCCGGTTAAACCACCGAAGCGTTATCTGAACAGCATGGGCCAGTTTCTGGAACATTCTCCTTTTTGCGAACGCGACATCAAATTGCCTCAGGATATGGAGACTCATGATGAAACGGGCGACTTCAAAGTGATTATCCGCAAAGGCAATCAGCTGTTTCCTTATATCTATGCCACCCATCCGTTCGACGCAATAGGCTGGGACGGCTATCATTTTCCATACGGATTCAGCATCCACAATTATGAACCCATTACCGGCAGAATTCACATGCCGCCGCCCATACACCAGACATTTGAAGGCCACAATTACGTGATCTGTTCATTTGTGCCCCGGCTCTTCGATTACCACCCGCAGTCTGTACCCGCGCCATACAACCACAGCAACGTGGATTCGGATGAGGTTTTATATTACGTAGACGGCGACTTTATGAGCCGCAAACACGTAGAACGCGGTATGATTACCCTGCACCCGAAAGGCATACCGCATGGTCCACATCCCGGAACGGTTGAAAAGAGCATAGGCGCCAAAGAAACCCGCGAACTTGCCGTTATGGTAGACCCCTTCTTCCCGCTTAAAATTACCGAAGCCGCTATGGCGGTTGAAGACCCCTCATACTACAAAAGCTGGGTTGAGTAAACTCAAGCAATGCATTCAAGCCTGGCTTTGCTTGCTGCCTGATAAATCTTTAAAGCACTCTAAATGAGTTCCTAGCAAAGTAAGCGATGTAAATCATTTGGAAAATTTCAAATTCTGAATAAATTTGTTTTTGAAAGTGCGCGCGATTTTTAGGGATCAGATATAATCTGCCGGTGGCGGCCGGCCAAAAACAGACGCAATGAGTATGTTTCCACTTAGTTCGCAGGTTGATGCGGTACGTGAATATCTTTCCCGTATGGATGTGGAAATGCTTGATCTGGTGCTGAGTGACCAGAATACATACAGCGATCTGAACAAATCGCTGTTCCTGGAAAAGCTTTCGGACATCTTCGAGGCGTTTAAGGCTGCCGGTGATACCAGACTGGAGCTTTATCTTGGTGAATGTGCAAACTGCCATAAACATTGCAGAGGCTATACATTGCTTGGCAATACCAGCGCCAATTATCTGGATCTTCTGGTTGCTCAGGAAGCCGGCGAGGTAAAAGACATCTTTTACTGCAGCGACCTGATCAATTACCGAGAAATTGACAAAAACACAGGATACACCCTGTCATTTGACTTTGAAGAAACCGCGGAATACGCCGAAGATCCTGACTACGCGCTGCTGGTGCATCAATGTGAACAGGCCATGATATACTGGGATACGCGGAAAGAGACAAGCACCCGGTTCGAAGACATCGATTTCTGGCTAAACATAAATGCAAGCCTTTACGACGAATGCATCGGTTATTTTATGCATGGCCGTCTCGATGCTTTTTTTGATCTGTACCGGAAACTGAGCAGTCTTAAAGCCATTTACATGGAAAAAGATCTGATATTCAAGGAAGTAATGCTGCTGAGAAATGTTGTGCGGGATGGCTGTTACATTGAACGCGAATTGCTGCAATGGCTGGTGCGAAACGAAGACACAGGCTTCTCGGATGCCGGATCCATAAGTTGTTTCAGCGACTATGCTCACTTTTCTGAAGGGAAGGTTTTATATGATGAAGACAATCAAGTGTATCTTTCTGAAAATGAGTTTAAGCCATTTTTTCTGTACGAAACATTTTTTACGCGTTACTACGACGAAAAGCTGAACGAATACACCGTGTATTCTGAACAGGAAATAGAAGCAATGGATCAGGAATCAGACGCATACAGAAAAGCCATGTCGCTCAGATTTAACATGGCGGAAAGGCAGAAAATGGGACTTCGGATTAACTGAAAAGGCATACACTAATGGATGTGTCTTCTAAATCCTTGCGAAACATGACCTTGCTCATGAATCAATTTTGTAAGCATTTAAGTGTCTGAATATATGATTACATTTGCCTTGTGAACCCAAAGTTGCTGTTGCCATTTTGCCTGCTTGCCTTTACGGCTTGTCAGAAAAAATCCGGAAAAATAAAGCCCCTTACTGAAAGTATAACCGAATCTGTATACGCCTCTGGTGTGATTAAAAGCCAGAATCAATATCAGGTGTATTCGGGTGTAAATGGTATTTTAAACCGCATTCACGTTGAAGAAGGTGACAGTGTGCGCAGCGGAAGCCTGCTGTTCTCTATTTCAAATGACAATGCCCGCCTGAACAAGGAAAACGCAGAACTGGCAGCCGATTTTGCCGATTATGGCAACAACCGCGACAAAATAAGAGAACTGAAAATCGCATTGGATCTGGCCGAAAAAAAAATGCGTCAGGACTCATTGCTCTGGATGCGTCAGAAAACACTCTGGAATCAGGATATCGGAAGCAAACTGGAACTGGAACAGCGCGAACTGGCTTATTTAAACGCCCGCAGTGCCCATGAATCGGCTGCTTTAAGGCTTAAAGAACTCGAAAAACAACTGCGCTTCTCGTCTACCCAGTCTAAAAAGTCGCTGGCAATCAGCCGCAGCATGGAAAGTGATTTCAATATTCTGAGCGAAACCAACGGTAAAGTATACAGCATCCTGAAAAAAAAGGGCGAAATGGTATCCGCACAGGCACCGCTGGCCATCATTGGAGCAGCCGGACAGTTCATCCTGGAACTGCAGGTGGACGAATACGATATTGCGCGCATCAAACAAGGCATGCAGGTATTTGTATCGCTGGACAGCTACAGGGATTCTGTTTTTGAAGCCCGCATCAGTAAAATTTACCCCATCATGAACGAAAGGAGCAAAACCTTTACCGTAGAAGCCATATTCATCAGACAGCCGCCTGCGCTGTTCCCCAATCTGACGGTTGAAGCCAATATAGTGATCAGCAGTCGTCAGGGGGTGCTTACCATTCCGCGCGCATACCTCCACAAGGATTCTTTCGTTTTCTTGTCAGATGGCAGCAAAAAAGCCGTAGTAACCGGACTGATGGATTACCAGAAAGTTGAAATCCGCAGCGGAATCAGCAGTGCGGATGAACTGATTTTGCCTGTAGAATGAACTTTAAACTAATTGCCGGCATCTCGAAATCGCTGCTTCTGGCCAGATGGAAACAGACGCTGGTGGCGGCAATTGGTGTAACCTTCAGCATTGCCATGTTTGTAACCCTGCTGAGCTTTATGACAGGACTGAACGATATGCTGGACGGATTGATTCTGAACCGCAGTCCACACATTAAGCTGTTTAACGAAATTAAACCAAGCAAAATACAGCCTATTGAACAGGCAGCCGAATACCGTAAATCCCATCACTTTATCCAATCCGTAAAACCGGGCGCAGGCAGGCTGGAGCTTTACAATGTAGGGGCCATCATGAAAACTTTGGAAAACGACCCGGAAGTCCTTGGCCTGGCCCCGAAAATTACCGCTCAGGTATTTTACAATGTGGGGGCCATCGATATGACCGGTATAATCAATGGCATTGATGTGGAAGCGGAAAACAAGCTTTTTCTCTTCGACGACTATGTGAGTTCCGGCAATTACATCGACCTGAAAAACATCCCCAACAGCATCATACTGGGTAAGGCCGCTGCTGAAAAGATGATGGCCAGAATAGGCGATGTGGTGCAGGTAACCACTGCTGCCGGAGAGCGCATGCCGCTAAAAGTAGTCGGCTTTTTCCAGTCCGGACTTGCAGATGTAGACAAAGTGCAGAGCTATGCCTCACTTACCACCACACAAAAACTGCTGGGCAAACCCAATACCTACATCACCGATATTTACATCAAACTGAAAGACATCAGCAGAGCGCCGGCGCTTGCAAAGTCATACGCCGGCCTTTTCAATCTGGATGCAGAAGACATTCAGACCGCCAATTCGCAGTTTGAAACCGGAAGCAGCGTGCGGAACACCATCTCTTATGCGGTAGGCATAACCCTTCTGATTGTTGCCGGATTCGGCATTTACAACATATTGAATATGATGATTTACGAAAAAATGGATTCAATCGCCATCCTTAAGGCGACCGGTTTTTCGGGAAATGATGTCAAACGCATCTTTATCGGAATTGCCCTCAGCATTGGTATTTTCGGGGGAATTGCAGGACTGTTTTTCGGATTTCTGCTGTCTGCCACCATAGACCAGGTACCTTTCAATACCGCGGCTCTGCCCACAATGAAAACCTACCCGATTAACTACAATCCGAAATTTTACCTGATCGGCTGTGTCTTTTCGCTGATCACCACCTACCTGGCCGGCATGTTTCCAGCCAGAAAAGCCAGCAAAATTGACCCGGTCATTATAATCAGAGGAAAATAAATGCCGGAAATCATTTTACAGGCCGATCATATTCAGAAATTTTTTCACGATCCGGTGACCATGCCGGTATTGAAAGACATCAGCATGTCGGTTGTTAAAGGCGATTTCGTATCCATCATCGGTAAGTCGGGCTGCGGAAAATCCACCCTCCTCTACATCCTTTCAACCATGGACACCGATTACGAAGGCATACTTAGTATAGACGGACAGGCACTAAACGGACTGGGGGAGCCGGAACTGGCCCGGATACGCAATGAAAAAATCGGTTTTGTATTTCAGTTCCATTATTTATTGAATGAGTTCAGCGTTTTGCGCAATGTGATGTTACCTGGTCTCAAACTGGGTTTGTACAGTGAAGCGGAAACCGAACACAGAGCTATGGAAAAACTAAGAATACTCGGCATTGAAAATGAGGCCCTTAAGAAACCCAATCAGCTATCGGGCGGCCAAAAACAAAGGGTGGCCATAGCAAGAGCCATGATCAACGATCCGCTTATCATTATGGGCGACGAGCCTACCGGAAATCTGGATAAGAAAAACAGTGAAATCGTATTCAACATCTTCAGTGAACTGGCCCACAGCTTCAATCAAACCCTGCTGATTGTAACACACGATCAGGAATTTGCCGCCAGTACAGACCGTATCATTGAAATGGAAGACGGGCGAATTATTTCCGAAAGACTTCAATAACAAAATGTCGGCTGAGCCTGATAAGGCATCAAAACCGGCTTTCTGCAACATTAACAGAATGTAAAGCAAGCATCAAAATTTTCAATAGGCTTATATTTTGAAACTATTTTCCTATTTTTGCACCCTTTATTTTTGAACACCATTATTATTATGAATAATCAAATCGTATATTTAGTACCGCTTCTGGGTCTGGTCGGATTATTGGTCATGTCCATCAAGTCTGCCTGGGTTAACAAACAGGAGACCGGTGATGAAAACATGAACCGCCTGGCCTCTTACATAGCAGCAGGCGCTATGGCATTCCTTAAAGCCGAATGGAAAGTACTGGGTTTTTTCACCGCAATAGCCGCCATTTTACTGGCCTGGAGCGGAACCCTGGTTGACGAATCCAGTCCGGTAATCGCTATTGCTTTCATCATTGGTGCTGTATTCTCTGCAACTGCAGGTTATATCGGCATGAAAGTGGCAACAAAAGCCAATGTGCGCACAACACAGGCTGCCCGCACCAGCTTAAAACAGGCGCTTAAAGTTTCGTTTACCGGTGGCACCGTTATGGGGCTTGGCGTAGCCGGCTTAGCTGTATTCGGACTGGGCGGACTGTTTATTCTGTTTCTGAAAATGTTCGACGTTGTAGACGTGAACAGCACCCAGATGAAAACGGCCATTGAAGTATTGACCGGTTTCTCACTCGGAGCCGAATCTATTGCCTTATTCGCCCGTGTGGGTGGCGGTATATATACCAAAGCGGCCGATGTGGGCGCAGACCTGGTTGGTAAAGTGGAAGCCGGCATTCCGGAAGACGATGTGCGCAACCCTGCAACCATTGCCGATAACGTAGGCGATAACGTAGGTGACGTAGCCGGTATGGGAGCCGATTTGTTCGGTTCTTATGTGGCAACCATTCTGGCCACCATGGTATTGGGTCAGGAAATTGTACTCGAAAAGACCAACGGTGTATCATCAGATGGTTTCGACGGTTTTTCTCCGGTATTGCTGCCAATGATCATCTGTGGTCTTGGCATCCTGTTTTCAATAGTAGGCACCTGGTTTGTCCGCATCAAGGATGACAAATCAAACGTGCAGATGGCACTGAACCTGGGAAACTGGGCTTCTATGATATTAACCGTTATAGCCTCTTATTTTGTGGTTATGTACATGTTACCTGATGGTGTTATCACCCTGCGCGGTGTTGAATTCACAAAAATGGGTGTGTTTGCAGCCATTCTGGTTGGAACCGCTGTCGGTGCCATTATGAGTATTGTTACAGAGTATTACACAGCCATGGGAAAACCACCGGTTATGTCCATCATACAACAATCATCAACCGGACACGCTACCAACATCATTGGTGGACTGGCCGTCGGAATGAAATCTACGGTTATTCCGATTTTAACCTTAGCTGCCGGTATTATGGCTTCATACTACTTTGCAGGTTTATATGGTGTAGCGATTGCTGCTGCCGGAATGATGGCCACAACAGCCATGCAACTGGCCATTGATGCATTTGGTCCTATAGCCGACAACGCCGGTGGAATCGCTGAAATGAGTCAGCTGCCGCCTGAAGTGCGCGAGCGTACAGACAATCTGGATGCCGTAGGAAATACGACAGCCGCAACAGGTAAAGGATTCGCCATTGCATCTGCTGCGCTTACCTCTCTGGCTTTATTTGCCGCATTCGTGGGTATTGCCGGTATTGATGCCATAGACATTTATAAAGCGCCGGTTCTGGCCGGTTTGTTCGTGGGAGGTATGATTCCATTCATATTCTCTGCACTTTGCATACAGGCTGTTGGTAGAGCCGCCATGGATATGGTGCAGGAAGTACGCCGTCAGTTCCGCGACATCCCGGGTATAATGGAATACAAAGCCCAACCGGAATACGAAAAATGCGTTGCCATTTCGACTAAAGCGTCTATCCGCGAGATGATGTTGCCTGGTGCAATCGCGCTGATTACCCCGCTGATTGTCGGTTTTGTATTCGGTCCTGAAGTTTTGGGCGGTCTTTTAGCCGGTGTTACTGTTTCCGGTGTGTTGATGGGTATTTTCCAGTCAAACGCAGGCGGTGCATGGGACAATGCCAAAAAATCTTTCGAAAAAGGTGTTCTGATCAATGGTGAAATGTTCTATAAGAAATCTGAGCCACACAAGGCCTCTGTAACCGGTGATACCGTAGGCGATCCGTTTAAAGACACCTCCGGTCCTTCAATGAACATCCTGATCAAATTAATGAGTATTGTTTCTCTGGTAATTGCTCCGCACATTGCTGTTGGCGGACATGGCGGAGAAGGCGATTGCTGCAAAAAAGACAAAATGGAAATGCACGGTTGCGATAAAGACGGCATGCATGGAAATATGAGCAGCAAATGCGATATGGCGGTTTGCGCCACTATGGACAAAGCTGCCTGCGCTAAAATGTGCGACAGCATGGGTTGCGATTCTGCTGAAAAAGCACACTGCATGAGCATGTACAATGAAAAAGGCGAATTTGTAGGTTCCTGCATGAGCACTTGTGGCAAGAAATGCCTGAGCAAAGACGAATGCATGAAGAATTGCGGCGAAACCTGCGCGGCCAAACACCCTGAAGCTAAAGGTGCCTGCTGTGCCGCGGAAGCAGAAACGGCCAAAAGCGATTGCTGCGAAGGCAAAGATGCCAAAGCCTGTGCACACGACAAAGGCGGTAAAGCCTGTGCCAGCGATCCAGCAAAATGCGCCAAGAAAGGTGCCGGATGCTGCAAAGACAAATAATCATTAGCAACATATTAAAAAAGCCCCGGATTTTCCGGGGCTTTTTTGTTTGGGTATAATGAACTGAGCAAAATCATATACTGTAAGTGCCGGAATTAGCGGATATTGCGTTTAGATGGCACAGGAAACTATCTCTATTTAAATCAAACTTATGGAAGAACAATTTTGGGCAAAATCAGGCGAAAACAGTCATAAATCACTTTTCTGGACTGCATACAGCAACCTGAACCGTATTGAAGGCATTCAGAAAGCAGAGTCTTGTATTACCGCACATGGCTTTATAACCGATTTTAAAGAATTCTCAGATCTGGGCATTAACCTCTGCATCGAAATAGACGGCTTAAAAGTCGGGGATTTGTATTCCTCGCTCTCTGAACATTTTCAGATGGACCGTTTTGAACCCACACCTGTGCATGCGGGTGAAAGCAAACAAATCTATCTGAACATCAGTTTTTCCAAAGGCAGCGGCAATTTAAGCATCATAGTGCCTGAGGTGCCCGGATAATCCTTAACGTATTAAATTATCCAGAACGATGGCCGCACTGACAGCTGCATTCAGAGACTCGGCCCCGCCAAATCTGGGAATGGTCAGTTTTACTGATGCGGCTTTCAAAAGCGCCGGCGCAATTCCGTGCCCTTCATTGCCAATAACTACAAGTCCCTTTTCCGGCAGTTCTGACTTATGGATGTTCTGCCCGTCAAATGCCGTTACAATAATCGGCAGGTTCAGACTTTCAGAGGCTTCAATAATGTCACCGTAATGCACACGGACTCTGAGAAAGCTGCCCATAGTGGCATTTATGCATTTGGGGGCGTATACATCTGTGCTGCCCGGACTGCAAACGATTTGCTGAATGCCATACCAGTCGGCAATGCGGATAAGGGTGCCCAGATTACCCGGATCCTGAATTTCATCCAGCCCAAGAACAAAAAGACTGCCGGGCAAAGGTGCGGTGGGTAATGGACATTTAACCACTGCCAAAACCTTCTGAGGGGCTTTATGCACAGAAATCTGTGTAAGTTCCCGCTCTGATACAACCGTACATTCCGTTTCGCCAATGATGCCATTATTTTCCTGAATCCAGCCTGCCAAAGCAAACAATCGGAGTACTGTGAAATTGCTTTTCAACAATTCGGTAATACTTTTTTCACCTTCAACTGTAAATTGGCCATATTTTTGTCTTTGTTTTTTATCTTGAAGACCTTTAACAAATTGAATGTTCGCTTTGGTTATCATGGCATTATCGCTCTGCTTACGTGGATGTTCATTGGTTTGACGGCCTGCAAAACTACCAAATTAGTTCCCGAAGGCCAACACCTTCTGATTAAAAATAAACTGAAGACCACAGACATCGGCAACAACCTCTTCAGCAAGGTCTTATCTAAACTAGACGACGATAAGGCATTGTACATCAAACACAAGCCAAACAAAAACATCATCGTTCTCGGTCGTTTTCACCTTGCGTTATACAACCTGGGCAGTTCCAGAAAACACCCCGAAAAAAACGAAAGCAAAAAACTAAGACGCCTTCTGCGCAGTTATGGCGAAGCACCGGTACTTCTGGATACCGCTGAAATTGCGAAATCCGAACAGAATCTTGAAAATTATCTATTTTCAAAGGGCTATTTCAATTGCGGGGTAAGCCATTCCGTGAAATATCTTAAAAAAAAGGCCATTGTGACCTATTTTGTCAATCCTGCCCAACCCTACCCCATTGGTAAAGTTAATATTGCTGCAGACGATGCCGTAATCGATGCATTTCTGAACGACCATATGAAGGCTTCTTTGCTGCAGCCGGGGAACATCTTTGACGTAGACCTGGTGATACGCGAAAGAAACCGCATATCGGCGGTATTGAGAGACAATGGCTACTACGACTTTTCAAAGGACTATATTGACTTTGAACTGGATACTGCCGGCAGGAAGCATCTGGTTAACATCAATATTTCGGTTGCCAACAAATCAGAAACCGAACGGTTTATTCGCAAAACCATTCACACGGTTACGGTGCGCTTTGAAAACGATTCTGAAACCCATGTTCAGTCTTCCGTATTGCGCCACGACAACGTAAACTTTTACCTGAACGGTTTTCCGGTTAAACCGCATGTGATCGCGAAAAACATCACCATTAAATCGGGCGATCTTTTCCGGACATCAGAAGTTGAAAACACCTACGCCAAGCTCAGTGAATTCTCCATTTTCAAGTTTATTGACATTGCATACCAGCCTTCTGCTGAGGACTCGATGAGCGGACTGGATGCCCTGATTACGCTGAAAACCAATTACAGACAATCGTTTACCATAGAACCGCAGGGCATTGTATCGCAACTGAACCGGATTCAGAACATCAACCTGGGCAATTCTTATGGTGTTGCCAACAGCCTCATCTGGACCCACCGCAACCTGTTCAGAAGCGCCGAATTGTTCGAAATCAGTGCCAACACCAGAATTGAAACCCAATTGTTCCGCGACACCATTCGCAACTCCATACGCTATTTCAACCCGGCGTATCAGCAGAGTTTAAACCTGTCGCTCAGCATACCCAGTTCGTCGTTTCTGAAGCCGCTTGAACAGTGGAAGCATGTTAAATCCATAAAAACAAACTTCAATCTCTCTTTTCTTTTTGAAAAAAACCCCGATTACCTGAGGCGCATACTGCCATTAACTTATCAATTCCAGATTCACACCAACCGATCAACCTGGTTTCTGAACGTGCTTGAAATGTCTTTCAGCAAAAACACACTCAACATTGACATCTCCAACCGTGCCGACAGCGCTTTTATTCAAAGGCTGTTTTCGAACAACCTTGTAACCGCAACCGGATTAAACTTTCTGTTTACAGACCGCAACACAACCCGCAGCAAAACCCATTTTTACATACGGACCAATCTGATCGAATTCGGCGGAAACCTGCACCGCCTGCTCAGAAGGGCTATAGACCAGACCCGGCAG
>Ga0154020_10003741_pt1 | contig 18242 bp, 14 predicted proteins | sample Klosneuvirus_201_FD_109709 | JGI IMG/M metagenome (GOLD analysis project Ga0154020, IMG submission 109709) | Active sludge microbial communities from wastewater, Klosterneuburg, Austria - Klosneuvirus_20160825_MG | ecosystem: Engineered > WWTP > Aerobic digester > Activated sludge | place... | reverse complement strand
CCCGATAAAGACAACCTTGTTCGGATCAAGCTTGGCCTGAGCCTCCTTGACATACCGAAGTTGGGTGGCGCAGTTTGAACACCAGGTCGCCATGTTCTCGACAAACACCGTTTTCCCGGGGAAGTCGGAGAGCGTAAAGGTCTTTCCCGTTCGCACATCGGTCAGCTTCGTAGTCTGCCAGGCAGGCTTGGCCAACGCCTCAGTGGGCTTGGCCATCGCCTCGGCGGGCTTGGCCATGGCCTCAGTGGGCTTGGCCATCGCCTCAGTGGGCTTGGCCATCGCCTCAGTGGGCTTGGCCATCGCCTCGGTGGGCTTGGCCATCGTCTCGGTGGGCTTGGCCATCGCCTCGGTGGGCTTCGCCATCGCCTCGGTGGGTTTGGCCATCACCTCGGTGGGTTTGGCCATCACCTCGGTGGGTTTCGCCGGCGGAACCGCCGGGGGCTGGGTTCCGGAACAGGCGGCAAGACCAAGCATCGCGGCGAAAGCGATTGGGAGCAGAGACAGTTGTGGCCGATTGAAACGATTAGTGTGATCCATTCGATCGACGTTGCCAGATTTCGGTGAACGCGCCCTTCGAGAAGTGTGACGAAAAGATTGCGATCATGAAGCTGTCTTGGGCGCGAGACACTCCTGACTTCGCAAGGGGTGTCTCGCGCCAAAAAACGGAAGCGCGACGCTAGCCTTCAAGCATCATTCTCAGCGTCACATCGGTTCCCCGGCCCGCCTGGCTTTCGATTTTGAGCCGCGCGCCGACCTCCTCGGCCCGCTCGCGCATCCCGCGCAACCCGAATCGGGCATCATCGAGGCTCTCGAGATCGAACCCAATCCCGTCGTCCGACACTTGGATCTCTACTTCCGTCGGCGTGGCTTTCAGGCGCAGCACGATCGCGCGGGCCTGGGCGTGCCGGCTGGCATTGGTGAGAGCCTCCTGCGCGATCCGGACGAACGTCTCGGCCCGGCCGCGATCGAGGCTGGGCTCGGCCCCGATTTGCTCGAAGGTCAGGGATGCGCTGGAGCGCGGGCCGATCTGATCCACCAGACGCTGAAGCGCCGCGGCGAGCCCCTGTTCCTCAACCAGATTGGCCCGCAGGTCGGTGATCGCGGCGCGGGTGTCGCGCAGACCATGACGCACAACGTCCTCGGCCGTCCGCAAGCCCTGGCGCGCGCGGGCCGGATCGGCATCGAGAAGCGCGTCTACGGCTTTGAGCTGCACGTCAATGGCGGCCAGGGTATGGGCCAGCGTGTCGTGAAGATCACGGGCAATCCGCACGCGCTCGCGGCTGGCAGCCAGCTGCTCGCCGACCCGGGCCTGCGCGGCAAGCTGTTGGTTTGCTTGCCGCAGATGGGCCTGCTCACTGCGCAATTGGTCAGCCAGCGTGCCCACAAAAATCGATGTGACCGCAATCACCAGCGCCTGGGCGCTGAACGCGGCCAGATTGAAGCGCAGGAGGGTCAAGTTAGTGATATCCACCGCGACCAGACCCGCGGCATTCAGCAGGATCGCGAGGGCCGCCCAGCGCAATGATGCGCGACGCCCGCCCAGCCACGAACCCAGCATGCTTGGGATGAGCGCCAGGAGCAGCGTCACGCCAAAACCCGAGCGCAGAAACACCAGTGGCTGGGGCAGACCGGCCTCAACCGCCGCGCGGCCGCGCCGCAGGACATCGGCGCCGCCAAAAAAGCCCTCCACCGGAAGGGCGCGGAGCATCGCCTGCAGGACCAGCCCCTCAAGCATCTGGCCAACCAGAATGGCCACAAGCAGCGCCGAGATGAAGCGCGCCGTCACCCAACCACGCCGGGGAGCGATGAAAGTCAGCACGAGCAAGCCCAGCGAAGGCAGCGACGCAAGGGCCACCAGGCCAATCACACCCGCATCAAACGCCAGGGTCGCGCTGATCAGGCCCACCACGTCCAGGACCAGACGCAGCCCCAGGCTGACCTGCACCAACCGCAGCAACGTGGCGAGCGGCGCGCGGCCGGAGGCCGCCTCAGGCGCCATCGACTGACTCATGGCTGGAGACTATTCGTAACGCAAAGCGTCCACCGGCACCAGGCGGCTCGCCCGCCAGGCCGGATAAAGTCCGAAGATAACGCCGATCAGGACCGAAAACCCAAACGACACGATGATCGTGCCGGGCGCAACCACGGGTTTGACAAACCCCGGGACGTTCCCGGCCGCCGCGGAAATCGCCAGGCCAAATCCGACGCCGATCAGGCCCGCGACCGCGCTCACCGTGAGGGCCTCAACCAAAAACTGGCTCAGGATGTTAATACGTCGCGCGCCCAGGGCCTTGCGCACCCCGATCTCGCGAGTGCGCTCGGTCACACTGACCAGCATGATGTTCATGATCCCGATGCCGCCCACCAAAAGCGAGATTGCGCCGACGGCCCCAAGAAAGATGGTCAGGAACGTGGCGATGGATTCGAGATTGCTGGCAATTTCAGCCTGGTCAACGAGGCGGAAATCATCCGCCTGGGCGTCACCCAGATTGTGTTGCGCGCGCAAAACTGCCGTGATGTCGGCTTTGACGGCCTCAGCCTTGGCCGTCTGGCTAGTCTCGATGTAGATGTTCGAAACCGACTTCAAGCCCGTCGCCCGGCGCACAAACAGCTTTTCCTGCGCGACGGTAAGCGGCACATAGATCACATCGTCGGGGTTGGACGGACCGAAGCCGCCCTTCTTGTCAGCCACGCCAGCCACCCGAAAGGGGACATTATCAATCAGCACCGTTTGCCCAACCGCGCCACCGGCCGGAAATAGCACATCCGCCACCGTGGCGCCCATGATCGCGTCGCGCGTGCGCAGATCGATTTCCTGCTGAGTGAACACGGCCCCATCGCTCAGGGTGATGTTGCGAATGATGAACATATCGGGGGTCGTGCCGGCGACCTGGGTGCTGCGCTGATAGATGCCAGCCGCGGCCCGCGAGTTGCCCCGAACTTCCGGCACGACTCGCTCCGCGCCGGGCACGCTGAGCGGATCTGACAGCGCCGCGACATCGTTATTCGTCAGCCGCGCGGCGGTATTTCGGCCATCGGTCGAGATGGTCAGCAAATTGCTGCCCAGGCTGCTCACCCGCGAGGTGATGCCGCTCGAAACGCCAGCTCCGATCGACAGGAGTGAAACGACCGAGGCCACCCCGATGATGACGCCAAGCATGGTCAGGATGGTGCGCAGCTTGTTGCTCGCAAGGCTTTCGAGCGCAGTGCGGATGGTTTCAAAGATGTTCATGCGTGAAGCCTCGCTATTTGCGGATGTCGCTCTCGATGCGACCGTCGCGGATGGCCACAATTCGTTTGGCATGACCGGCCACACTTGGATCATGGGTGACCAGCACAACCGTGATGCCGCGCTCGCGTTGGAGTGTCTCGAACAAAGCGAGGATCTCAGATCCGGTTCGGCTGTCGAGGGCGCCGGTCGGTTCGTCAGCCAGGATCATCGTCGGCCGCGTGACGAGCGCGCGCGCGATGGCCACGCGCTGCTGTTGCCCCCCCGACAGCTCAGTGGGCCGGTGGCGCAGCCGGTCTCCCAGTCCGACCGCCGTCAGGGCATCAACCGAGCGCTTATGCCGCTCGCCGCCGCCCATACCGGCGTACCGAAGGGGCAGCTCGACGTTGCGCAGGGCCGTGGCCTTGCCCAGCAGATTGAACTGCTGAAAGACAAAGCCGATGTTTTGGTTTCGGGCGGCCGCAAGCTGATCGTCGCCAAACTTGCTCACGTCCTTGCCGTTCAGGTTGTAGGCGCCGGACGTCGGCACGTCCAGACACCCCAGAATGTTCATCAGGGTGCTCTTGCCGCTACCGGACGGGCCGATGATGGCGACAAACTCGCCATCCTCGATCTTGAGATCGACGCCGTCGAGGGCATGCACGACTTCCACACCCATCTTGTAGGACTTTTTGATGTCTTTGAGTTCAATCATAGTGGGCTGCTCGGGTCGATTCGAAATCTGCCATCCCCTGGCGAGCTCCGAGTCGCATGAGCGAGTGACAACCTACGGATTTGGCCCGCCACCGCCGCCTGGAAAGCCGCCGCCACCGCCAAGACCTGGAATGGCGATACCGGGTTGTTGCTGGCCGCCAGCCGGCGCCGCCGTGGTGGCGGCGATCTCAACCTGGTCGCCCGCCGCCAGTCCGCTCCGAATCTCCGTAAGGGTTGTGCCGCGCAGACCAATTTCGACCGTTACGGTTTCGGTCGTCCCGTCCGCCTTGACCCGCTTGACGACGCTGCTGCGGGTCGCCCGATCGAGCGATACCGCCCGGTTTGGGACCACCAGCACGTCACTTGCGCCCCCGATGATGACTTCGGACGTGCCGCTCATCCCAAGCAGGAAATTGGGCCGCGCGAAACCAGCCGCGGGGCCGCCGGCAGCGCCGGCCCCCGCCGGGCGTTGTCCGCCAGCGCCGGGGCCCGGACCTCTGGCGCCCGTGGCATTTGTGCCCGTCACCACCGCCCCGCCGGCCGCTCCGGTTCCGGTAATGATCGCGCCACCTGGCGGTAGCGCGCCGCCCGCGCCGAGCCGCGCAGCAGCGGCGTCGAAGCCGAGGCGAACCTTGAACGTCACAACGTTGGTTGAGGCGGTCGCGGCCGGAGCGATCGCTTCAACCGTCGCCGAAATGGGAATCTGGGCGAAGGCCTGCAGGGTCACCCGGGCGGGCATGCCAACCCGCAGGTTGCCGATATCGGCCTCGTCAACGTCAATCTCAAAGTACGGCCGAGCGGTATCGGATACCTCGAAGGCCGTCTGTCCGCCGCCTGCATAGTCGCCCGGGTCAAAATTGACCTTGGTCACGACCCCGTCAAATGGCGCGGCCACGGTCGACAACTTCACGTTGGTCTCGGCTTGCTGCCAGGCAATGTAGGCCTGGTCCACCTTGGCCCGGGCCTGGGCGATGGATTCCGGCGCAATGGGCGCCATCAGGCCGTCGAGCTTGGCCTGAGCCGATGCGATCTGCGCATTGGCCGATGCGAACTGGCTGTTGGCTGGCTTTTCGTAGGCCTTGTCGAGATTCGCCTTGGCCGCTTGCCAGGTGTTCGTCGCCTGCTCCAACGTTACCGCGGCGGCCGAGCCAACGATGCCGGCCGGGTTTCGCCGAAACTGCTGGTCATAGCCCGCCTGCGCGGATCTCAGCGATGCGTCCGCATTTGCCAGTGTCGCCTTGAGATTGGCCACCTCGTTATCGCTGGGTGCCTTAAAGAGATCGTTGTAGGCGGCTTTGGCGCTATTCAGGGCCGCTTCGGCCGACTTCACATCGTAGCTGTTAGCACCCTTGATTGTCTGGCTGTAGGACGCCTGGGCGCTCACGTAGTTGTAATACTGCGATTGGGCGGTCAGCACCAGATCGGACGTATCCAGCGAGCCGAGGGGCTGGCCAGACTTCACCGCTTCGCCTTCTTTTACCGTAATCGTGATCACGGTTCCCGAGCGCGGAAAGACCAGCGAGGCTGCGCCGCGGGGCGTGATCTTGCCCGTCGCGACGATCTTGTTCTCGATTGCGCCCTTATCCACGGTGTAGCGCGTTGCGGCCGGGCGCGCGGTCTGCGCCGCAGCTGCGTTGCCGCCCCCGAAAGGCGAGTTGGCGCAAGCGGACAAAAGCAAAGCGCCAGCGGCCACGGCGCCAGCGAGACGATGTATACGACGCATTTTTCCTCCAGGAATCCGAAAGACCAGCCTTGACTGATCCGACGGACCATCTTAGGGTGGCCCCGCGCGGCGACCCAGTGACCGGAGTCATGGATTGCTGAGGGGACGGTGAGAACCCATGTTCTCAAAACCGACATGGGCCGGCTGAGACAACGCAAGTCGGTTTGGGAAACGGGTAGCATAGGGTTTGCGCGCAGGGAACTGCGCGCGCCCGTCGGCTGATGGCGTCGCCGCTTTTGCGGCATCGCCGCCGGCTTCATCGAGGAAAAATGCGCATTCAAAAAGCAGTGGTCATTGGCGCGGGAACAATGGGAGGCGGCATTGCCGCGCTCATCGCCGGCGCCGGAATCCCAGTCACCTTGCTCGACATCCCCGCCCCCGAAGGCGCCGATCGAAACGCCATCGTCAAGACACTCTGGGATCGCCAGGTCAAGGCCAGTCCGGCCGCGCTCGTCTCACCAGACGCCGCGCGCCTGGTCACACTTGGCAACACCGACGACAACTTCGACGCGGTCAAGGACGCGGACTGGATCATCGAAGTCATTCTCGAACAGCTCGCTCCCAAGCAAGCCCTCATGGCCCGGATCGAGGCCTTTCGCAAGCCTGACTCGATCGTGTCTTCCAACACATCGGGCATCCCCATTCACCAGATCGGCGAGGGCCGCTCGGCGGACTTCCAATCACACTTTCTGGGCACCCACTTCTTCAACCCGCCGCGCTATCTCAAACTGCTCGAAATCATCCCAACGCCCGACACCGCCCCATCGGTCGTCGCCTTCATGAAGGACTTTGGCGGACGGGCCCTGGGCAAAGGCGTTGTGGTGTGCAAAGACACGCCGGGCTTCATCGCCAACCGAATCGGGATGTATATCGGCCAGGCCCGGATGGTCGCCGCAATCGAGAACGACTACACCGTCGAGGAAGTCGACGCGCTGACCGGCCCGCTGATCGGACTGCCCAAGACCGCGACGTTTCGCCTGGCGGACCTGGTCGGCCTTGACGTGCACACCCATGTGCTGCGCAACCAGTATGAGGCTCTGGTCGATGATGAAGAGCGTCCGTTGTTCCGGATCCCTGCCCCGCTCCAGAAACTCATTGACGCCCAGGCGCTCGGGAACAAAAGCGGGGCCGGTTTCTACAAGACGATCAAGAAGCCGACTGGCGAGAAGGAATTCTGGGTGCTTGACCTCAAGACCGGCGAGTACGCCCCGCCGGGAAAGCCGCGCTTCGACCTGTATGGCCAGGTGCGCGACATCGACGATCTGGGCGCGCGCATGCGGGCAATCTTCGAGCACGGCACCGGCGACCGGGGTGGCGAGTTCATCATCAGCACAACCCTGGCCATCTGTGCCTATGCCGGGCGGCGGGTGCCCGAGATCGCCGACAGCATCATCGAGATCGACAATGCCATGCGCTGGGGCTTCAACGCCGAGGCTGGCCCATTCGAGACGTGGGACGCGTTGGGGGTGGCCAAAGCAACGGCCGAGATGCGCGCCCGCGACATCGCCGTGCCGGCCTGGGTCGACGAGATGCTGGCCGCCGGGCACACGTCCTTCTTCCAGCGCGATGGAACGCGTGTCATCGGCGCGTGGGACCCCGTCGGCAAAACGTATGCGCCCATCGAGCGCCCCGCCCTGCGCCTGGCGCTCAAGGAACTGGCCGGCACGCCCCGCGAGCTCAAACGGAATGCCTCTGCCAGCGTCCTCGACCTGGGCGATGGGGTCCTATGCCTTGAGCTGCATAGCAAGGGAAATACGTTGGATGTCTCGACCGACGAGATGGCCCGGACGGCCCTCGACCTGCTCGGCGGCAACGCCTATCGGGCGATGGTTGTCGCCAACCAGGGCAAGGATTTCTGTCTCGGCGCGAACATCGGGCTCTTTCTGATGGCCATCGCCTCAGGCGGGATCGGCGCGATTGACAAGGCGGCCAAGAGCCTTCAGGATTTGTTGATGGCTTTCCGGTTTGCCCCCAAGCCGGTCGTCGCCGCGCCCTTCCAGCGCGTACTTGGCGGCGGGGCAGAACTCTCCATGAGCGGCGCCCGGATGGTCGCGGCAATGGAAACCTACATGGGCCTGGTCGAAGTCGGGGTTGGGATTATCCCGGCCGGCGGCGGGTGCAAGGAGCTGATCCGGCGCAACGTCTCGCCCCATGTCGCCGATGGGAGCGATCCGGTCCCCCACCTGGCCAAGGTCTTTGAGACCATCGCATTCGCCAGGGTCAGCGAGAGCGCCCGGATTGCCCGCGAGCGCGGGTTCATCGGCGAGTCCGATGTGATTGTGCTGAATGACCTGGATCTGGTCGGGCACGCCAAACAGCAGGCGATCGCACTGGCCGAGGGCGGCTACACCCCGCCCGATCCAAACGCGCGCTCGGTCTACGCGATCGGCCAGCGCGGCAAGGCCGTTCTACAGTCGGCGATCGAGCACTATCGCTGGGGCAAGTACATCTCCGCCCACGACGCGCTGATCGCGCAAAAGCTCGCCCATGTGTTGTGCGGGGGCGATCTGAGCGTGCCACAATGGGCGCCCGAGCAGTACCTGCTCGACCTCGAACGCGAGGCCTTTTGCTCCCTGCTGGGCGAAAAGAAGACCCAGGAACGAATCGCCTTCATGCTCAAGAACAACAAGCCGCTGCGCAACTAAGGATTACCTGCAAAGCATCTTTTCGGAGTGGATGTCCCCCGGCTGCGCCGGGGGACATCCACTCCGAAAAGATGCTTTGCAGGAATTAAGGCCGCAACAAAGGGCAGAGGAATACCAACATGCAAGACGCATATATTGTCAGTGGAGTTCGGACTGCGGTGGGCCGGGCGAATAAGGGCGGGCTGCGGACCGTGCGGCCCGACGATCTGGCCGCCGCCGTCATCAAGGCCGTGGTCGCCCGCACGCCCGGTCTCAACCCGGTCGAGGTTGACGATGTGGTGCTGGGCTGCGCCATGCCCGAGGCCGAGCAAGGCCTCAACTTTGGCCGTTTGGCATCCCTGATGGCCGGCCTGCCCAACACCGTGCCCGGGCAGACCATCAACCGGTTCTGCTCGTCGGGGGTGCAGACGGTCGCCATCGCCGCCCAGCAGATCATGACCGGGATGGGCGATATCGTCATCGCCGGTGGCAGCGAAAGCATGAGCCATGTCTCCATGCAGGGGCACAACTATTCGCCCAACCTGGCCGCGATGCAGATGAACCCCGAGCTGTACATGGGGATGGGCATTACGGCCGAGAACGTGGCCCAGAAGTACGGCATCACGCGACAAATGCAGGACGAGTTCGCTCTGCGCTCGCACCAACGCGCGGCGGCCGCCCAGGACGCAGGGCGCTTCGACGAGGAGATTATCCCGATCGAGGCGACCGTGATCGATCTGGATGCGGCCGGCAAGCCGCGCACGGTCAAGAGCATTGTCAAACGGGATGAGTTTGTGCGCCGCGAGACGACGCTTGAGGCCCTGGCCAAGCTCAAGCCGGTCTTCTCGGCCGTCGGCTCGGTCACGGCTGGGAATGCCTCGCCGCTCAGCGATGGCGCGGCCGCGCTGGTGGTAATGGGCGGTGACAAAATGAAGGCGCTCGGCCTCAAGCCGCTGTTGCGCTTTGTCACATTTGCGGTGGCGGGCGTGCCGCCCGAGATCATGGGCATCGGCCCGATCGCCGCCATCCCCAAGGCCCTCAAGCGAGCCGGGCTGACCCTGGCCGACATCGACCTGATCGAGCTCAACGAGGCCTTCGCCGCCCAGGCTCTGGCCGTCTGCAACGAACTTGGGCTGGATCAGAGCAAAGTCAATGTCAACGGCGGGGCGATCGCACTGGGGCATCCATTGGGCGCGACCGGGGCCAAGCTCACCGTCCAGCTCATGCATGAGATGAAGCGGCGGGGCGGACGCTACGGGATGGTGACGATGTGCATCGGCGGCGGGATGGGGGCCGCGGCGATTTTCGAGAATCTGCAGGGTTGAAAAAGCGGGGCGCGCAATCGCCCCCGGCTTCGCCGGGGGCGATTGCGCGCCACTTCACTGGATACAATTCCTCGGCCATGCGCGTCCTCATCATCTACAACGAACCCCTCCTGCCCAAGGACCACCCTGAGGCCGACTCCGAACACGAGATTCTGTATGTGGCCGATGCGATCGGCACGATCCTCAAGGCGGCCGGTTTCGAAGTCGACGCGTTTGGGGTCGACCACCGCCCCGATGCGCTGATCGCCCGGCTGCGGGCCGATCCGCCCGATGTCGTCTTCAACCTCTTCGAGCACAGCACCGACCATGCGGCGGATGAGGAGTGGGTAGCAGGTATTCTGCAATGGTTGGGCATCCCCTTCACCGGCAGCCCGTCACAGACCATCGCCGTGGCGCGCAGCAAACACCTCGCCAAGGGCGTGTTGCAGGCGGCCGGGCTGCCCACCCCGCCATTTCGGGTCATCGATCGCCTGCCCGCGGCGCCAAACGCGCTCGGCTGGCCGATCATTCTCAAGCCGGCCGGAGAGGATTCCAGCATCGGCATCGACCAGGGCAGCGTCGTCGTCGATGACGCCGCCCTCGTATCGCGGGCCGCCCATATCCTGGAGCATTATGGGCCACCCGTGCTGGTTGAAGGTTTCATCCGGGGCCGCGAGCTGAGTGTCTCGGTGATCGAAAACCCGGACTTGCGCGCCCTGCCCCCCGTGGAAATCCTCTTCATTGATCCCGATCCGAGCTTCTGGCCGATCCTGAGCTATGGCGGCAAGTGGAAGCCCGACACACGCGAATATGACGTCACGCCGCCCAAGTACGGCGCTGACGTGGCCGAGCCTTTGGCCACGCAGATCGCCGATCTGGCCAAGCGCGCCTTCCAGGTGCTGGGCTGCCGCGACTATGCCCGAATCGACTTCCGGGTAAGCAAAGATGGTCAACCCTGGATCATCGAGATCAATCCGAATCCGGACATCAGCCCCGAGGCGATGTTGTCCGGGAACTTGAACTCAGGCGGGATCCGGCACAGCGACTATGTTGTCGACCTCACCCGCCGAGCGGCCGCGCGAGGCGGGTAAGGTGCGCTGTGTTTCGGAGGCGATAATTGGAACTGATGAATGCCATTCCAGAACCCCGGCGCGTGGCGCTGTTTATCACCTGCATCATCGACAATTTCTACCCCGACGTCGGCGATGCGAGCGTTGAACTGATCGAACGCGCGGGCGCCGCGGTGGATTTCCCGCCAGACCAGATGTGCTGCGGCCAGCCGGGATACAACGGCGGCTTCCAAGCCGACGCCCGGGCGGTTGCAGAGCGCTGGCTGGACGCTTTTCGCGATGCCGAGTGCGTCGTCACCCCGTCCGGCTCGTGTGCGGCCATGGTCCGCCACGAATACCCGGTTCTCTTCAAGGGCACGCCCCGCGAGGCCGAAGCCCTGCGCCTGGCCAAGCGGACCTTCGAACTGTCCGAGTTCCTGGTGGATGTGATGGGGATGACAGACCCAGGTACCCGCCTGCCCCGCCCCATGCGGGCCGCCATCCACGATAGTTGTCACGGCTTGCGCGAACTTGGGGTGTCCAGCCAGCCCCGGACGCTGCTCGCCAAGGTTGGCAATCTGTCGCTGGCCGAGCTGCCCGGCCATGACCAATGCTGCGGCTTTGGCGGGCTGTTCGCGATCAAGATGAGCGCCATCAGCGGCGCGATGCTGAGCGAGAAGATCGGAGCCATCGATGGCCTGACGGGGGTCGACCTGATCATTGCCGGCGACGCATCATGCCTGATGCACATGAATGGCGGGCTCAGCCGGCGCGGTTCAAAACGGCGCGTTGTACATCTGGCCGAAGCGCTGACCGGCCGGATCGCGGCGCAACCATGAGCACGCCCGTCAAACACGCCTTCTCCAACGCCGCCTTTGTTGCGCTCAAGGACGTCCAGCTCCAAACCGCCCTCGATCGCGGGATGACCCGGGCCGTCAATGGCCGGGTGGCGGCCATGAGCGAGACGAGCAATGCCCCCGCCCTGCGCCAGCAGGCCCGGCGAGCCCGGCTCGACGCTTTGGCCCGTCTGCCCGAGCTGCTTGAACAGTTCGAGACGGCGGTGATCGCCAACGGCGGACATGTGCTGTGGGCGGAGGATGCCGCCGAGGCAAACGCCCTGCTCGTCGACCTGTGCAAACGCGAGAACGTCACCCGGATCACCAAAGGCAAGAGCATGGTCTCCGAGGAGGCCGGGGTCAATCACGCTCTGGAGCAGGCCGGCATCGAGGTGGTCGAGAGCGACCTCGGCGAGTACATCCTGCAGCTCGCCGGCGAGCCACCCAGTCACATCGTGTTTCCGGTCGTCCACAAGACGCGCCAACAAGTGGCGACGGTTCTGCAAAGCACGCTGAACATGCCGCCGACCGACGATCCCGAGATGATGACCCGCTTCGTCCGCGGCGTCATGCGCGAGAAGTTCCTGGCCTCCGAGCTCGGGATCAGCGGGGCCAACTTCGCGGTGGCCGAAACCGGCGCCATCGTGACCTGCGAGAACGAGGGCAACAACCGGCTTTCAACGACGATGCCGCGGATTCACCTGGCCATCGTCGGGATCGAGAAGATCCTGGCCACGATGGAGGACCTGGGCACACTGATGCAGCTGCTGCCGCGCAGCGCCACCGGCCAACGGATCACGGTCTACAACAACATCATGACCGGGCCGCGCAAGCCCGGCGAGAAGGACGGCCCCGAGGCGTTCTACGTGCTGCTGCTCGACAACGGGCGCTCACGGATCCTGGCCAGCGAATACGCCGAGAGCCTGGCCTGCATCCGCTGCGGCGCGTGCATGAACATCTGCCCGGTCTATCAGAACGTGGGCGGGCATTCCTATGGCGCGGTCTACCCCGGCCCGATCGGCTCGATCGTGACGCCTCTGCTGAATGGTTTGTCCACCGCGCCCGAGCTGCCCCAGGCGAGCAGCCTGTGCGGCGCGTGCCAGGCCGCCTGCCCGGTCGACATCGCCATCCCGGCCATGCTGCTCAAACTACGGCGCGATTTGAATGACACGAAGCAAACCGGCGCCATTTGGCGGATCGGGATGCGGATCTGGCGGATCGGGATGCGCTCAAAGGCGCTGTACGATATTGGCACTGCGGCCGGGCGCATCACCACCCGCCTGCTTGGCGGAGAATCAGGCGTGTTGCGCCGGCTTCCACCCCCGCTCAACGGCTGGACTGACAGCCGCGACTTTCCCGCGCTCAGCCGCGAGCGCTTCCGCGACCGGCTGGCCCGCAGGAGCAAGACCCCATGAGCACCCGCGACGCCATCCTGAACCGCCTGCGCAAAACGGTCGCAAACGGGCCACCGGCTGCGCTGCCCGCGGCGGCCCCGCGTGTGGCCGTCACGCGCGTCAACGACAGCTCCCGGCCAGCCCTGCGCGCCCGCTTCGCCGCGGAACTGGAGCGCGTGCGCGGACAGCTTCACCCAGTCGCCGGCGAGTCCGAAGCGCGAGACACCCTCGCGGCCATTCTGCGCGCGCGCGCGGCAACCCGCATCACGGCCTGGGATGACGTGCCGTTAACGGGCTGGGCCGATACATGCACGGCGCTGCGCGTGACCCGGGTCGGCGATGACCGGGCCGAGGCAGCGACAGCCGATATCGGGCTCACCGGCTGCGACGCAGTAATCGCCGCCACGGGCACGCTGGTCCTCGAAGGCGGGCCGGGGCGCTCGCGTCTGGCCTCGCTGCTTCCAGCGGTCCATATCGTCATTGCGCGAGAGTGTCAGCTCGTCCCGCAGCTCGAGGACTATCTCGAGCGCAAGCGTGTTGACGGCAACGCGGCCTATCGCCGCAGCAGCGCGGTCACGCTGATCACCGGCCCGAGCCGAACGGCCGACATCGAGATGCAGATCGTCTACGGCGCGCATGGGCCGCTGGAATTGCATGTCATCCTGATCGCCGAATGAACACCGTCCTGGACTACGGACACGCCGCCGCTTCTGTTTCCGAAATCGATAGACCCCGCCCCGGCGTACGCCGGGGCGGGGTCTATCAATTTCGGAAAATACCTACGAAGCAGCAGGCGGCGAGGGAATCACGGCCACGGCCCGATTGCTGCGATAGGCCTGCGTGGTCGAGATGTTGGCGTGCCCAAACCACTCCTGCACGCGCCGGGCATCCACGCCTTCGTCGAGCATATGCGCCGCGCGCGAGTGGCGCAGGGTGTGCGGCGTGACGTCTCCCTCGAGGCCAGCGGCCCGGGCATGATGGCGGGTCATCAGCCACACCGCCTGACGGGTCAGGGCCGCGCCGGACGGATTGAGAAACACCGCATCTGTCGGAGTATTGCCAAGGAACTCAGACCGGCCGCCGGCAAGATAAGCGCGAATGGCGGCAACCGCCCTCTGGGTGATGGGCGCGACGCGCTGCCGGCCCGCCCGGCCCACACAGCGGGCTTCCCCGCGTTCGAGGTCCAGGTCGCTCATCTTCAGCGCGATTGCCTCCGATACCCGCATCCCCGTGGAATACAGGAACTCCAGCAAGGCGCGGTCACGCGCTGCGCGCGGCGGTGAGACGCTTGTCGGCGCGTCAATCAGTCGGACCGTCTCATCCTGAGACAGGGTTCGGGGTGCTTTGCGCTCGATGCGCGGCGCGCGCATGTCGGTTGCCGGATTGAGGGTCGCGATGCCGCGCTTGTGCATCCAGGCGAAGAGCGTTTTCAGCGCCGCGATTTTTCGGGCGACCGTCGCGCTGGAATACCCGCTCCGGATTTGAGCAACGTAGGCCGAAATGTGCTCCTGCGTGATCGATGACCACTGCGCCTCAGAATCCAGGGTGGCCTCCAGATGGTGGCAAAACTGGCTGAGGTCGTTGCGATACGCGAGGACGGTGTTTTCCGCCGATTTCCGTTCCGTGCGCAGCGCAGAGAGGAACTCATCGACGGTGGTGTACCAGTTCATAACTAACAATTGCAATTATACGTCGATATAATCCACTCGTTATGCCAACCTTCAGAATCCTGATTCCCGAAGACCTGTCGGCTGCCGGACTTGAACTGCTGTCCGCCGACCCCGCGGTCACGGTGAATATCCACAAAAAGTTGCCGCGGGCCGAGCTGCTCGCTCAAATCGCCGACTACGATGCCCTGATCGTGCGCAGTGAAACCAAAGTTGACGCCGAGGTGATCGAGGCGGGCAAGAAACTGAAGGTCATCGGCCGAGCCGGGATCGGGGTGGACACCATCGAGGTTGAGGCCGCCACGCGGCGTGGCATCATCGTCATGAACACACCCCAGGCCAATACGACTGCGACAGCCGAGCACACTCTGGCGATGATGCTGGCGATGGCCCGGAACATCCCGCAGGCCGACGCATCGCTGCATCGACTCGAATGGACGCGCTCCAAATTCATGGGGGTCCAGTTGCAGGGCAAAACCCTGGGTGTGGTCGGCCTGGGAAGGGTCGGCACACAGGTCGCGCGCCGGGCCCAGGCCTTTGGGATGGAGGTCGTCGCCTACGATCCGTATGTCAGCGAGGAAATGGCCCGGGCCAACAAGATCACCCTGATGGAATTGGATGAAGTCCTTAGCCAGAGCGACTTTGTGACTTTGCACTCGTCCCTGACCGCGGGCAGCCGTGGCCTGCTGAACGCCGAGAAGATCGCCCGGATGAAACCCACCGCGCGGGTGATCAATGTCGCCCGCGGCGCATTGATCGATGCAGACGCGCTCTATACGGCGCTGACGACCGGCCAACTGGCCGGCGCGGCGCTTGACGTGTTTGAAGACGAGCCGCCCGGCGATCACCCCCTGCTCAAACTGCCCAACGTTGTCGTCACGCCGCATCTGGGCGCCAGCACGGTTGAGGCGCAGCGGGACGTGTCGATGCAGATGGCCGAACAGATACTGGACTGCCTGCATGATCGGGATGTGCGCAATGCGGTGAATTTTCCGCCGATCGATCCGCTGGCCCTGCCGGTCGTGCGCCCGTATCTGCGCCTGGCCGAAAAACTCGGGGCGCTGCACGCCGGCCTGCTCGAAGGACGCCTGTCGCGAGTCGAGGTTGAATACCGCGGCTCCGACATCAGCCCGCACGCCAAACCACTGACCGTCGCGCTGCTGCGCGGGCTTCTCGCGCCCGTCCTCGGCGTGGAACGGGTGAATTACGTCAACGCGCCGATCATCGCCGGCGAGCGCGGAATCATCGTTTCGCAGGCCATGAACCTGGTGAGCTCGGACTACACCAACATGATCTCGTGCCGGGTGACGGCATTGAGCGACGAAAACGGCGAGGAGACCCGCGTTATTGCCGGCGTGCTGTTCGGCGGCCACCAGCCGCGGATTGTGCAGATCGATGGCTTTCGGATTGACGCAGTCCCCGACGGGCAGTTGTTGATCGTGTCGTCGCGCGACGTTCCGGGCGTTATCGGCCGGATCGGGACGATTCTGGGCGCGAACTACGTCAACATCGGCGAGTACCGCCTTGGACGCACCCACGCCGGCGATCGGGCCATGTCGGTGGTCAACCTCGACGGGGTGGTGCCTGAGTATGTGCTAAAAGCGTTGCGCGACCTGCCCGAGGTGATCTCGGTGCGGCAGATGAGCCTGTAGGCAAGCGATGGATGCAGAACGTTTCGTGGCGGACCGGGTGCGCCGAATGTCGGCCTATGCGCCCATCACCCCGGTCGAAACCATCGCCCGCCGCATCGGCGCGACGGCGGAAAGCATCGTCAAGCTGGATGCGAACGAGAATCCCTACGGTCCAAGCCCGCGCGCAATCGCCGCCCTGGCCCGCCTGAGTGATGCGCATCGTTACCCGGATCCGGATCAAATCCGGCTGCGTGAGGCGATCGCCGGTTTTACCGGGCTGCCAGCCGAGAATCTGATCTGCGGAGCGGGCGCCGATGAACTCCTCCAGCTTGTGGGAATGGCCTTCATCGAGCCCGGGGATGGGCTGATTGATCTGCCGCCGACGTTCGGGATGTATCGCTGGGTGGCCGACATCACCGGCGCGGAATACATTCCGGTGCGGCGTGACGCCGCATTCCGCCTGGATCGGGCCGCGATCGCGCGGGCGGTGGCGGCCCATCCGCGGGCCAAGCTCATGTTCGTCACCCACCCCAACAATCCTGATGGCGCCCTGGCGGACGAAGACGATCTGCGCGCGCTGGCCGAGTTACCCCTCATCCTCGTCATCGACGAAGCGTATATTGATTTCGCGGCGTGCCCAAGCCTCGGCCATTGGGCCCTCGAGCGGCCAAACGTCATTGTGTTGCGCACGTTCAGCAAGCTGGCCGGCCTGGCCGGGATGCGGGCGGGATATGGGGTCTTCCACGCCTCCATTGCCGCTCACCTGTGGAAACTCAAGCAGCCGTATACCCCGACGGCGGCTACGTCGGCGGCGCTGATCGCCGCGCTGGATGATCCAGGTCATCTTCAGGACGCCCGCGCGCGGATCGTGGCGGAGCGCGAACGGCTGCGCGCCGCGCTGGCCGGCCTCGGCTGGCTGGCACCCTATCCGTCCGAGGCCAACTTCCTGCTATGCCGGATTTCAGCCGGGAACGCACCGGTCGCAGGCGTTAGCGCCGGTCGGGCGCTGCGCGATGCGCTCGAAACACAGGGCGTCATGGTCCGTTACTTTGATCGGGAGGGCCTGCGCGACTGCATCCGGATCAGCGTTGGCCGGCCCCAGGACACCGACGCGCTGGTGAGCGCGCTCAGGCGCATCGCCGGTTAGGCGTCAACGCAAAATGATCCAGCGAGATCACTCTCACCGCGCTTCGCGCGGTGAGAGTGATCTCGCTGGATCATCTCGTTCGTCTGAGGGAGAATTGAGCAATGAGCCGAATTGCGAAGATCCACCGCGCGACGCGTGAAACCGAAGTGCTGATCGACCTGGAACTGGACGGGACCGGGCAGGCTGACATCCAAACCGGCCTCGGCTTCTACGATCATTTGCTCCACCACGTCGCCCATCACGGGCTGTTCGATCTGCGCATTCGGGCGACCGGCGACCTGCATATCGATGAACACCATACGGTGGAGGATGTCGCCATTTCGCTCGGCCAGGCCCTTGACACAGCGCTGGGTGACCGGTCTGGGATCGCCCGGATGGGCGACGCGTTCGTGCCCATGGACGAGGCCCTCGCCCATGTCGTCGTCGATTTGAGTGGGCGGGCCTATGCCGTCTTCGAGGGCGCATTCGGGACGCCCCAGGTCGGCCAGCTTGCGACGAGCCTGGTCCCGCACGCGCTCGAGAGCCTGGCCACGCATGCCCGGATGAATCTGCACACCCGGGTGCTATATGGGCGGGACGATCATCACAAGGCCGAGGCAGTCTTCAAGGCGCTCGGGCGGGCTCTTGACGTCGCCACCCGGCTCGACCCGCGCCGGACGGGCGTGCCTTCCACCAAGGGCACACTGGCATGATCGCCGTCATCGACTATGGCGCGGGAAATCTGCGCAACGTGTGCAAGGCTCTGGACCGGGTGGGGGCAAATCCAACGCTCACCGCCGACCCGCGTGAGATCAAACGGGCGGACAAGGTGGTGCTGCCCGGGGTCGGCGCGTTCGCCGACTGCATGATGGGCCTGCGACAGAGGGGCCTGGTCGAACCGTGTCTCGAAGCCGCCCATTCTGGCCGTCCCTTTCTTGGCATCTGCGTTGGCATGCAATTGCTCTT
>Ga0154020_10003739_pt1 | contig 18245 bp, 20 predicted proteins | sample Klosneuvirus_201_FD_109709 | JGI IMG/M metagenome (GOLD analysis project Ga0154020, IMG submission 109709) | Active sludge microbial communities from wastewater, Klosterneuburg, Austria - Klosneuvirus_20160825_MG | ecosystem: Engineered > WWTP > Aerobic digester > Activated sludge | place... | reverse complement strand
AGGGAGTCCAGGGGCCCCTGGAATGCCTGGGGTTCCGCTGGGTATATCGATTGTATCGGCAGGGCTTCCGTCATCTCCTTTTTCTCCTCGTTCTCCTTGATTGCCTTTGGCTCCTGTTGCGCCGGCTTCTCCTTGTTGTCCTGTATCACCTTTTTGACCAGTTGCACCAGTGGAACCAGTTGCACCAGTGGAACCAGTTGCACCCATTGGGCCAGTTGGTCCAGTCATACCAGGGACCCATTTACATGTATCAAAACCAGTAGCCATTAAATAATATCCACTTGATCCCCTGTTTTCAGATACTGGAATATAACCATCATAACCAGTTCTTTTAATATTATAAGTCTGATCAGTCAAACCAGTTGAAACATCTAATGTAATCTTTCCAGTATTACCGAAAACAATTTGATTATCGGCATCTGTAACTTGCAAATTACCTAATTCACCTGTTGATTTTGTATCATACAAGACCTTATGATAACTCAAAGAGGCTAGTTGTCCTTTAGCTACTTCCAAAGTATCATTACTATCACTTGTACCTCTCAAAACACTAACTTTAATAGCCCTTACTGAGCCATTTGGAGCCTCTGGCACAAACTCAGTTTTACAAAATGGTTCATCTGGACTGGTTTTAATAGTAATTTCATTAAAAAAATGGCTTGCTACTTGATATATGCCCGTGTTCTTTTCACTTTGAACGGCCAAGAACTGATTTGGAATTAAGCCTAATGCAGTATCAACATGGACTTTATCAGTCGTAAAACCATAATCATCAACAACAAAGGATAAATTGGGAAAGGTTTCGACATTAAGCACCCAACCAGAATCCATATTCCCGTCACTGTAATCATTTCTACTATTTAGATATATGTAACGACCAAGATTAACATCATCGGCATTTAATTGATTTGTTGTAATATTTTGTGATATTATGGTATTCTTCTCTAATACAACTGTCGGATCAGATTGGACATAATCAGTCGATGTCACTGTTTTATCTGTCGGTATCCAACCAAAATTTTGATGCATATAGGACTGTGAAACATTCTTATTGTAAGCACTCATAATATAACTATTATATTATAAGTTGATATATTAAATTTTGCTTAAATACTTCTTAAATAACTGCTTTCCATACTTCAATATCTTTGCCCCATCGAGGGTATTCCCTGCATCCCATGGAGGTTGATTCCAGTTAACAATATGATCAATGAAGGCCAAACAAGCCCAACCGCACCAATCCTCTTTAAATGTCTGTATTTCATTTGTTGTCATAATAATATCTTTCACAAGGCCAATCTTTTTAGCCCTTCGAAGGTAATTTAAAACAACATCAGGCGGATCAACCGCATATGAATCATAGTAAATGGCCCATCTTTGATTATTAATGATTGTACAAACCCAATGAGTCCCAGAACCATAACTTTTATCAAAATTAATAATTATTATTTGGTTCATCTTTGGTTCTATTTCATTTACGAAATCACTTGGAATAACATGCGTATCAAACTTTGGATATAACACCTTTAATAATAGGTTTAATTGAACTGAACTAGTTATTTCACTAAATTTCCTCATACTATTAGATCAGATTATATTTTAAGATTTTTGCGAATATGGAATTTATTTAAATATCCCCTAATTTGGGAATGTTTTAAAGATATATCCATTTCATAATTCACTTTAGCAAGTTCTACCATTTGATGGGGTGAAAGCTCAAGATTAAGATCTAATTTATTGGCTTTGCAGTACTCAAATGAATTCCACTGTAATGATGTTAATGGAATGTAAGTAAAGTAAGTAGATGGCTGTTCAGTGGCCCCTAACAACTGTTGTTTAGTCAATTGTAACTTTAAAGGTATATCAGTTTCAATACAACTCTTTATTTGTTGAACTTGTTGCTCTGCAAGTGGGAAATACATAGCCCAATAATTTTTACTCATTTTATAATCTCTATTGAGAAAATAAAATTATTAATTTAAATTAACTCTTCCATCTTAGTTTTATGTCTTTGGGTTTTCTTATGTCGACCTAACTCTTGACGGGCCACTGCAATACCACATTCACAAGTAACCTTTTGTTTGAAATATTCGGCCTTTTCTTCACGATATTTCTTTTGTTTCTCTAGAATTGCTTCACGGTTTTCAGTGTGATATTTTCTTGCTTTGGCCTTTATCTTTTCTTTTCGTTCTTCATAATATTCCTTATCGTAATTTGATTTAGTTGTTTTGTTTTCTGGCTTGTCCCTATTTTTCTTAGTTATTTCCTTTCCATGCTCTGATGTTCTGTAAGCCTCCTTAGTAGCCTTCGCTTTTTCTGTTTTCGCATACTCTGCTCTTGATCTAAGGGGATATTTAATATTTACACAGTCCAATTTCTCAAACCATTCCCGTTCTCTTTTTAGTAGTTCTTCTTTGTTGTTACATGGATAGTTTTCAATAAGGGTAATAAAAGGGTCTCCAGCTTCGATTATTTCAGATGATGCCATATTATGTTTCCTTTTACCTTCCTTAAAAGCTTTGTAACTATTTTTGTGTTTTGCTAATCGCGCACATAGTTTTGTGCATGTTGAACCAACATAGCATTTTTCATGATTTGGTGATTCGATCTTGTAAATCTTTCCATTGGTGTATTTGTTTTCAGTCATATTATACTTATAGATATACTCAAATCTTTAAGTCGTTTTAGAATAATAAAGATTAAAAAATGATTTAAGGAATTGTTTTAGATTGATGACGCGAGCTGTAAAGCACCGCCGACGTATTCGAGTTTAACGTGTTTATCGGAAATGCAGACCACATGGAAGGTTTGTGGGTTGCTTTCAGTTGATGTGTACGATACCTGAACAATAACATCCGAAGAAGTATTTTCTTCAAACAATTCATCAAGATGGCTAACATCGAACACGAAAATGGAATTGTAAGAAGCGAAGTTATCAGGGCGGATAATGCTGGATGAATCACCTGATTTGTGCTTACCAAAGAGCTCTTTGACTGCACGAACTTCACGTAAAAAGCCTTCATTACTGCCTTGATAGGGACGAGCGGGATAATTTTGGCCATTTATAGTAACGTATACTTCAGTTACGCCAGTGCATTTATAAATACCCGCATTAGTACCGTTTTGAGAGGCAGAAACGGAAGTTAGTTGAGGGGCAAGAAGGATAAAGCGAGGTCGTTTAACACCAGTGAAAAGGTTCATTTGGAGTTGGGTACCAGTACCAGTAAGTTTATGGTATTGGATTTGTTGGAAGTCAATGGGGACGGGTTGGCGTTTAATGGCTTCCATGTCAACCATGTTGGCAAGGCGTTCTTTGACCTTAGCTACGGGAATATACCATTTAATTTGATTGATCTTGGTCATGTAGTCAACACCAGCAACGTCATTATTTCTCATGAGGATTTCATTATATTGGATGTTTTTATCAGCACGAAGAACAAGATTCACAGCAGGCAATAATTTAGGTACATTAGCACAGCCGAGGACATGTGAAAGGGGAAGAGCGACCCATTGAGGATAATTGGATTCATCGGTGGAATTTTGTAACCAATTGGTATCAGTTGCATTTGAAGCAAGGGTACCAACCTCAGCAATACCATTTGAGAAACCAGCAGGACCATAAGAAAGAGAACGGTGATTATCTACGATCCAATCATATGATTTTGAGGTCCTATACATAATGTTCGCAGTCATGCCCGGATTGATATTTCCGTCGAGCTTCATGCCATTTAACTCTAATTGGAGGTTAGAGAATAATGACCAGGCGCCATGGGTAAGGCCAACAACGGCAGAACCATCGATGGCAGAACCACCAGAAGTAAGGAAGTCAAAGTTAACAAGGAGATAAGAATCAGAAAGGTTAACAAATTGTTCAGAACCAGCAAAACGGGCCTCAATATTATAAGATGGAAGGGTCGAAACGTCCTGTTGGGAAGTCGAAAAGACTTGATGTTGGTAGTATTTAATATCTTTTTCAGTTAAGGGGAATCGTTTAAAGGTGTTTTCTATAGCACTTACGAGACTCATGATTAGATTGTTATATTATATGTTTAGAATTTAATTTTATACAATAAATTTAAATCCATAATCTATACTTTTTTAATATTGGACAATTGGAATAAAAACTAAATCAAGGGTCATACCTTCATTCTGTAGATTTATAACTCTTAAATTCTGATCTGTTAAGTAACATCTTATAGATTGTATAATTTCCCTTTGATTTATAGGTAACATTTTGGTTAAATTTGGTTCTAAGCTTATAGTTTCATTTGGTTGCGCTATTACTTTAAATGAATAAATGACATCAGAAGGAATATTATTAACCCACGAACTACCTCTAATAAGATCACAATGGACCAAAATAGATTCAACACCTGCGTTTATGTCGCTCTTATTAGGTGATTCAGTTGATGCATTATAAACCGCCGAGTTGAAACCAAATATGTTTCTAATACCTAATCCCGTAAAATCAACAGTGTACCCATTAGTTAAAATCAGAGTCGAATAACCTGAAGAAAGCTCTAAAGTGAAATCAAGGTCAAATGTTGGCGTACCAGAGACTAAAGTATAATCGCCTTCAAGAACCATAAGATCATGAATTTCTTGAACTAAATCGACATAAGTATATACGCCTGCATCGAGTGTTAAGGTCTTATTAGTAACGCCATTATTGTACTTAAACACATTGTTACTTAAAGAACTTGAAATATTTTGCCATGAATATGTAAGATCCAATTTATTTAGACCCACTTGATATAAATAGCCTTTTAATTCAATAGGTTGATTAAAGTATTTGGTGGCATCGCCTGTATTAGGTTCCCCATCTGTAGTAATAAGAACTGAGAAATTTGACATCCTTATATTAATAATATAAAATAAGAAATTAAAATTTAAACAAACAATTTATATAACTGTTGGTATTGCTCTTTGGTGATCTGCTTAGCTACCCGTAATTTGTCAATAATGGCCAATCCTTCATTCTTCAATTCTTTTGATTGATTTCCAGATCGTTGTGAGCCGACTAAGACAGCAAGGCGATCAGCTAAGTCATCATAGTTATCTGCTATTTTAATTGCGTATTTCATTCTAGGTTCTGCAATTCCTGCGCCTTTTAATTCGTTTTGATCATAGAATGTTGGATCAATTGAAAGAATATTCATAAAAACTGATTTTTTATCTGATTTCAATTTCATCGATTCTGAAATTTTGGGAACAGGTGATAAAACACCAATTTCATGATAAAATTTAGCAACTGTCCTTACACTCATAACATCAATAACTTTTAATTTAAGTAATCTCATTATTTCTTTACCTGAATCAGCAATTAGGATAATTGTATTTGGTTTAGAAAGTAATAAACGGCCTTGTGGAGTGATGGCATATCTTCCCTTAATTTCAATTGGTACCCTTCCAATCATAATCGGACTAGTGAGACTAATAACCTTTTTAGTGGTTGAATCAACATTAACAGTTAAATCTAATGTCATCGCATTCGCCCGACCATTTGGAATTTGATAAGCATATTGTAACTCTTGAACTGCATTAGCGAAGTCAACAGGGTTCATAATTCCCTTATCAACTTGTAGTTTAACATTTGAGCTTGACGAACTTCCTGATGATGGTGCAGGTTGGGCAGGTGCTGGAGCTGGTTGAACAGGTGCTGGAACTGGAGTAGGTTGAGCTGGAGCTGGTTGCGGGTTAAGAGTTGGAGGAACTGGACGGCCTTGTTGAGCAAGTGCGATAATGGCCCTGTTCGCTTCTCTTTGTAAGTTACGATCATATTCGACAACTGCAGGAATATCATTTTGACTTGGGGGATCTTGTACAGCCCATGCACCAACTTTATATAAACCATTAGCTACGGAACCTAATGCACCTTTTGCCATCGATCCTAAAGTACTAACAGTAGATGGAATAACTGAACCAGTATTTGAAGTTGATGTTGATGCAAATGCAGGAGTGCCAGCTGATGGAGTTGCAGAAGCTTCGGCCCTAATATTATCTTCCATTGAACCAAGATCAGCAACACCATTTTCTATAATTTCGAATTGGTCGGCTATCATTCTTCTTAATTGGCCTCTCAACTCTGTATTTTTTCGCATGACCTTCCAAAGCTCGGGGTTATTACTATTATAAAAACCTCTTGAGTAATCGGGATCATCTGGGTAATAAACAGACATGTATATAATACAACTGGAGAAATTTATTTTATCATGTTATATTATATTCTAATGGATAAAGTTATTAATTTTGATAACCTAATTAAAGGCGAAAGAAAGAAGTATCATAACCCAAATAAGAAGACCATTCAACATCCTGCAAGAGCTGTTGTATTTGGCCCCAGTGGATCAGGAAAAACCAACATATTATTAAATTTATTGTTTAATCCTCTCATGAAAATGTCTTATCAAAAGGTCTATTTATATGCAAAGGTTTTACATGAACCAAAATATGAATATTTGATTAAGAAATTTGAGAAGATTGAACAGAAACTAAGCAAACAAGCCAAACAACCGATTCAAATCCTTTATGCTTGTGATAACTTAGATGAAGTTATTCCAGTCGAACAGCTTGATCCAGAAATACAATCGGTGGCCATATTCGATGATTATCTTAATGAGCGCAATCAAGATGTTATTCGAAACTATTTTACTTTTGGTCGTAAATTCAATGTATCTTCGTTTTATCTCTCACAAAATTTCTTCGAGGTTGATCGTACAATTCGTGGACAATGTAATTATATTATAAGTTTCCGAGTACAAAACCAAACTGATTTGAAGCGAATTTTCAATGATGCAATCCAAGGAATAGAATGGAGTACGGTAAAGTCTGTGTACGACGAAGCTATGAGAATAAGTCCGCATAACTTCATTGTTATAGACAGTCAAACAGAAGATGAGGAGAGAAGGGTTAGAATTGGTATTCTTTAAAGCAAGATTATTTAATTTAATAAAGTAAATAATACAATTTGTTTAAGCTAAGTATTTAATACCCTTTCCAAGTAACATGTCTAGTTTCTTTTGACCTTTAGCGGACAATTTAACAGAGCCACCAACAGCAGGGGGATCAGGATGGGCTGATTTTTCAAGTTCGAGGCCTCTACCATTAATTGATGAAGCGAGTGATTCAGCACCACGGGAAACGGCTTGAGATAATAAGTTTGATATTTTGGATTGTACAGTTTTATCTCTTAGTACTTCAACCACTTTAGGAGCAACATAAGAGGAAATTCCAGAGAAATAGCCTCTAAGGTCACCACCATATTGAATAGAGCCGTCGGAGTGTTTTACATAGCGAGCTGAACCCATTATTGATGGTCCTTGTTCAAAATCGTGATATAGGATTGTCATTTATATTATCTAATCAGAAATTAATTTTTATATTAATTTAAAAAGGATTTAAAGGTTAATCTATATTATAGGAATATTTAGGAATGCCAGTAGAGATTAATAATTATGTTAATGCTAAAATTTATAAAATAGTTTCTAATCATACACCTGACATTTACATTGGAAGTACATGTAATGATTTAAGAAAAAGACTATACGAACATAAAAATAATTATAAACAGTACAAACAAGGTAAACGAAAACGCCGTATTACTAGTTTTGACATAGTACAATTCGATGATTGTGACATAATATTAATTGAAGCGTATCCATGCAAGAATAAAAACGAGTTGCTTAAAAGAGAAAGGCACTACATTGAACTATTCGAATGTGTTAATAGAAATATTCCAACGAGAACAATTGATGAATATAGGGAAAACAATAAAGAAAAACTTTCCAATCAACAAAAAGAATATTATCAGAAAAATAAGGATTACCTTTTAAAGCAACATAAAGAATACATTTCAAAAAATAAAACGAAAGTCAGCAAAACTCAACAAGATTATTACAATACTAACAAAGACAAAATTCTACAGAAAAACAAAGAGTGGCATGATGCAAATAAGGAAAAGATGACAGACTATTTTAAATCAAACAAAGAAAGAATAACACAACAACAAAAGTTGTATTACATTCAAAATAAGGAAATGATTTCAAAGCGGAACGCAAAACCGATTCAATGTGACATTTGTAACAAGAAAATGAGGAAGGACTCTTTAAAGCGACACAAACTATCACAACATTCAAATTGAATTATTTTATATTGTGCTTAGATATTAAATTTGTATAATCATCAGATGTTATAACCCCTCTATCTTTTAATTCAGTTAGGGCTATTATGGTTGATGGGTTCTTTGTTCTAATCATCTTACCAACTGTATCAAGTAGTTTTTCATCAGACATTGTTTTATAGTTTGCTGGTTCTGATTTTTTAACTGGTTTTGTTGGTTTTGGTTGTTCAATGGGTTTAGGTTGTTGAATTAATTTGGGTTTTGGTTCTACTACCCTTTTAACTGGTTCAATTGGAGCGGATTCAGTATATAAGTCTTCATCTGATTCGCTTTCCGTTGAATAAGCTGATGGCTTAAATGATTGTGATAAGGTGTCATTGATAATTGTTTCAAGTAATTTGTCATTTGATTTCTTTTCTTTTTTGGGCTTTTCAAGAAGCCCTTTACCTTGTCTAGCTTCAAGGGTTTCAAAGGTGTCTTTATGGATCTCCATTGTTCGAGGGCCATCCTTTTTATGGATATGACAATAATCTGAATTTGGATTTTTAAGCATTCTATTACAATATTCCCCCTTTCGAGCCCCTAAGACATATCTATAAATACAAAGTCTTACCATAGTATTACGTTATTCTATACTATTGGTTTAGAAAATTTATTTAGTTATAAATAAACCAGTCCAATAAAGCAGTAATATCAGTCACTCCGACCATCACGGGCTTAAACCATTCAGAACCTTTTAATAACTTTTGTGCGTCCTGAGACACGAATTTTCTTATAGTATCAGTCATCAAGCCATTGGCGATTAATAAATTATTGACAAAAGCCTGACAATTGAAATCGATCGCGTGGTATTTAAAAAATCGCTCATCACCAGCTCTCTTTCTTCCCTTTTCAAGGAATTCAAAGAATGGAATTGGCTTCTTAATTGGAACCTTTAAGTAAGTTAATATCTTTGGATCAGTTTCTGAGGCCTTCTGAATAACAACTTGTAATTTTTGTTTGGCTAACTTAATAACTTTATCAAATGATTCGGAAATACCTGCACCGAGTTGATTAAGCTTATTCAATTGAATGACATGATTAAGTTCAATTCTGATGTATTCTTTATTAGGTCCATTCGTTAATTCCAATTCGAGGGACAAATGATAAAGCATATCATAATTTAATGCATCTTGATTACGTTTTAACTTACCTAGACTTATAAGGTTTAATAATTTGTAGCTTCCTTGTTCAACTGGTTTACGGGCCAATGTAATTCTAGTAATTAACCAGTCCTTATGAGAATCTATAAATGCTTTAACTGGAGTTGGATATTTTGCTGGTACGAGGTCAGTTAATAGACCTTTGCCTGTTTGATTTAAATTCTGTAATTGTTCTTCTAACTTAGCAATATACCTTTTAGACTTTTCAATATTTCTATTCATGTCTTGAATATTAATGTCCTTAAAATATTTGTCTTTCTTCGTTTTATAAGGCATTTCCATTATTTTTCTCATTTTTTCTTCATAAATGGATAGATGTTCTCTTTCTGACTTCAATTTATTTTCTATTTGTATTTGCTCCTCTGATTTCATTGGCTTATTTATCTTTCTACTTGTTAATTTCTTGCCTTCAGCTTCTAACTTATTTAATTTACTGTTTAAGATGTCATCTAATAATTTCTGTTGTTCGGCTTCAAGACCATATGAATCAATTAAAGATTTATAATCATTTGGTTCAAGTGAATTAACCATCTTCATAAATTTATGAACTTCTTCAGTCGATAGACCTTCCTTCTTCTGTGCCTTAATACCATCCTCTTCATTATAAATTTGTTGTATCTTATTACCCCAATTAGTGACTTCTTTATTAACCAGTTCTAATTCTTTGTTTAATTTTGCCTTTTCTTGTGCTGATAATTGGGTATCCTTTAATTTCTTATTTAAAGCTGATTTCTTACCTCTTGCTTTTGATAAGTTTCTAATTATGTCAGCCTTTGATTCCTTCTTAGTGGCATGCATACCCCTAATTAATGCAATTGGAGAAATTTGAAATAGGCCATAATATGAAACATTTCCTGTTCTAATTGCTTCTGATTGTGTGGGTCTGCGTTCTGCCTTAGTTAGGGGTCTAGCTACACCATAATAAATTTTCTTGTTGCTTGATTTACCTTTCATAAAAAGTTCTTCCTGAGTGGGTTTTCTGTTAGCCCCTCCAATTTGATTCATTATCTATAATATTAGAATAGATAATTTATATGATAAAATTTATTGTCTTGCTGGTCTCCGTCTGGCTGTTCTTGGAGCTGTTATGCCTTGACCTTTTTGCTTTGTAGATTTAGTTGATGACTTGGGTTTATTTGATGGCATAGATTTAGTTGACGCCGTGGGGGTTCTTGCTGTTTTAGTCGTCGATGTCTTTGTAGTAAACCTTATACTAGAAGAAGAATCTGAAGGAACAAATGTATCAACTGCTGATGGATAAATAGGACCTTGAGGTCTGGCTGAAACTGTTGATTGTCGTCTTGGTTTATCAGAAGTAGGATAATCAAATGAATCTTCTAAACTAACAGAATCAAATTCGTTTTTTGGTAGTTTCTTTCCTTTCTTGGCTTTTGAATGGCCCATACCTGCACCAGATTGACCCATCAGTTTTTTAACCTGTAGATAGTCTTTTGTACCCTTCTTTGGGATGGTCCACTTATCTTTACCATTGTTAAATTCTTTTAATGCCTGAAGCCATGTTTTTGACATTATAATATATTATTAAATTAGAAAATAATAAAACCGTAATTAAAGGTCTTATTATATATACTTTACATGGCTTATTCTTGAGGGGTTGTTCCTATACTATCATTAGATTTATTTTTCAACTGTTTTTTCTTGAGATAATATTTCTTGGCATTGGTCTTAATTTTTTCACGATAAACAGGATCGGTTAAATACCTTTGATGGTAGTATTTGGCCCTATAGTCCTTTGCTGATTCATACTTTTGTTTTAGTGGTTTAAGTTCGCAGATTGTGGCATCTAATAACTGACATTTAAGTTCAAGTTTATTTAGTCGGTCTTGTAGTTGATCCATTCTATATATATAATTAAATTGGAAATTATTTCTATTATAATTAATATATGGATCATCTATGCTGTGATCATTACATTGAATGTTTAGATTGTGCATTTTGTTGCATAGTAGATGAATTTGAATACAGTTTGATCTGTAAACAGCATTTATTAAGGATAATAACTTGTAAGGTTTGTTTAAGAGTCCACTACTTTCATATTTATGGTGATCCTAAGTTAAGAGCTCCTGAAAATTCGAAATCTTGACTTCTTTAATGGGCTCTTGTTTTGGCTCTTCCTTTGGCTGTTGTTTAAGCTTTCGTCTTTCGGCTAATCTGCGTTTATGGGCTGGTCCTTTATGGTGCCTTTGATACCATCGTTTATCTATTATCTGCCCACAATAACATTTACGGTCCCCAACCAACATATATATATTTATATGACAATAATTTCTAATCGGTAAACAAATATTCAGTCTTATCAATCTTCTGGTTAAGCTCCTTAACAGTAAATTCCCCTGTGAAACCCACTTCAAGGATATATCTATCAATGCCGTTTTGTATTAAATATTTGCCTTCATTCAAGGTAAAGAATAAATGAAGATGTTCCACAGCGTCGACCCTTAAGTATTTAACCTTTTGCTTATTTATTAGGTCGTATATTGACCAATATCTTCGCCATTTGGGAAGTTTCTGAAGCTCTTCGGGTGTAACCGATGATTGAAACGATTCTTTGATAACATGTTTGACCATTCTTATATGTATATATAGTCATATTAGAAAATAATTTTTCTTAAGTAGTATATTATTCGGAAATCTATATAAAAATAAAATCTATATATAATATATAATGGAAAATTCTGAAAGTATAAATGAAGTTAAACGCACTCGTGGAAGACCCAAAGGTCCAGCTAAAAAACCACGAAAGAAAAACAGTATAGAAAAGTGGCATGTTGAAATTAGAAATATCAATTATCCTAACATCGATCTCGGAAATTTCTGCAATAAAGGCGATATTGCTGAAAAATTAAGTGAAATATTAGGATATAACATTAATTATAAGAACATTGATGATATTATAAGAGGTAAATCTAAACGCAGGGCAAAAGATATAATTATTCGAAAAATTCAAAACATATAGATTTAAAGAGAATTTATTTAATGCGGAAATTATTTAAAGATTATTTTATATTATAATAGTATAATATAAGATGTCGAAAGTAAATTTTACAGAACTACTAAAAAACCTTTCCGATGCTGAGAAGATCGAACTCATGAAACAGTTACAACGTGAAAAGGTTCAAGCGAAGAAGCAAAAACCAGAAGCAAAGAAAAAGGAAAACAAGCCTAAAAAGGTTAAGAAGATTCCTAAATCATTACTAAAGAAGCCTATTGTAAAAGGTGGGCCTAATGATACAAAATATGATTTAATTAAGAAGGCTGAAGAAGAATTGATGCAGTTTAAGAAAGAAACCACTACAGAGATGCGTCAACATCGCAAAGTTATGAATCAATATTATAAAGCCGTCCCATTGAAAAAGTCTCTCCTTGCTAGTGCTTTAAAAAACTATACTACCAGTTATACTATCTCACCAGATAAAGAAAAAGAAAAGGATCTTGAATTATTCTTAAATAGATCAAAATATACAGTTCACGAAATCATTAGTAATGAGTTGAAAGCGAAGAAAGGAATAAAGTGCCAGTTAACATGTAAAATAGAATTTAAGAAAAAGACATTAGTTAAAAATTTTAAAACTGGCGAAGTTTCGACTAAGAAAGAATACAAAATAGGTTATATGAATGCTAAAACATTTGAAGCAATTAATAGGATAGGTTTAATAAATAAAATTCAACGATCCAATAATGAAATCTTAAAGTTAGTTGACCAATTCACAAATGAGGGTTCTGGATGGACTATTAATGAGATATATGATCTATTTGTAAATATCGCTACATTTAAACCTTTAAGTGGTTCTTCTTTTGTTGAATTACCTGCGCAAATACAGAATACTAAATCATGTATTAATGTTGTTAACAAAGATAATCAATGTTTTAAGTATGCTATTTTGTCAATGATTCACCCCGTAGCTAAAAATGCATTTAGATTATCTAATTATATAAAGTATTTTGATGAATTAAATTTTGCTGGAATCGACTTTCCTATTTCTGTAAATTCATTCAAAAAATTCGAGAATCAGAATGATGTTAGTATTAATGTCATATCTACTGAAAAACAAGGAAAGGATTATATGTTTTATCCAATTTACAAGACACAAAATAAAAAGGAAAAACATGCTAATCTTTTATTATATGAAGGCCATTATGTCGGAATCAAATCAATGAGTCGATTATTAAATTTTGATAGAACTCATGATCATGAAGCGTTTTATTGTTTTTCATGTTTGAATCATTTTGACTGTAAAGATAAGCTTGATGCCCATGTTAATCGCGGTTGCAATGTGATAACAACTTTAGAAATGCCTACAAAGGATGATAATACTGTTCGGTTTACTGACGATTCAAAAATGTTACCTGCTCCTTTTGTCATTTGTGCTGATACCGAATGTTTAACTTTACCATGTGATGATACTAATGGTTCTACTTATACATATCAGAAACATGAAGCAAATTCATGGTGCATACATGTAAAATGTTACTTTAAAGAACATAATAAACTATTTCCACTAGTTAAGTATCGTGGCCCAAATGCTATTTACAAGTTACTAGAACAATTACAAACTTATGAGAAGCAAATGATTGAAATAATCAAAACAAACAAAGAGATGATAATTACTAGTGAACAAGAAAATGAATTTAAAACCGCTTTAAATTGTCACATATGTGGTGGAGAACTGAAAAAAGACAGAGTTAGAGACCATTGTCATATCACTGGTTTGTACCGTGGACCAGCACATTATGCATGCAATATTAATTATAAATATAGCCTTAACATTCCTGTGTTTTTCCACAACATGAAAGGATATGATAGTCACTTAATAATAAAAGAATTAGGTAAATTTGAAGGTAATATTAATTGTATTGCTCAATCAAGTGAGAAATTTATAAGTTTTAGTTTAGGCCATTTAGTATTCAAAGATTCATTTGCTTTCATGGCTCAATCATTAGATAAATTAAGCAGTTATTTGAATTTTGATGATTTTAAGATAACAAGAGATTATTATAATGGAATGGCTGATGAGAAAATAAAATTGCTAATTCGTAAAGGTGTATATCCTTACGATTACATGAATAGTTGGGATAGGTTTAATGAAACCTGTTTACCATCTAAAGAAGATTTTTATTCTAAATTGACAGATAGTAATATCTCTGATGATGATTACAAACATGCTGTTAATGTATTTAAGACATTTGAATGTAAGAACATGGGTGATTACAATGATTTGTATCTAGTTACTGATGTTCTTTTACTTGCTGATGTTTTTGATAACTTTAGAAAAGTGTGCATTAGTAATTATAAATTGGACCCTGCTAATTTCTTGACTGCACCTTCTTTAAGTTGGTCATCTGGTTTGTTATTTACTAAGAAAGAAATTGAATTAATGACTGATGTAGATATGTATCAAATGGTTGATAGTGGAATTAGAGGCGGAATGAGTACTGTAATCACTAGATACGCAAAGGCAAATAATAAATATATGAATGATTATAATCCTAATGAAAAAGAAAGCTTTATTACTTATTTAGATGCTAACAATTTATATGGTTGGAGTATGTCCGAAAAATTACCATTAAAAGATTATAAATGGAATACTGAAGAATGGAATCAAGATAAAGTTATGAATATTGATATTAATGGAGATACCGGGTATATATTTGATTGTGATTTAGAATATCCTGAACATCTACATGATAAACATCAGGACTATCCTCTAGCACCTGAGAACCTTGAAATTCAGTATGAAATGCTTTCTGATTATAATAAAGAATGTTTAGACCTATTTGGTCAGAAATTCACTAAATCAAATAAGCTATGTGCTACAGTAAAGAATAAGACAAATTATGTTGTTCATATTAAAAACTTACAATTCTATTTATCACAAGGATTATTATTAACTAAAGTTCATAGAGTAATTCAATTTCATCAAGAGGCATGGCTAAAGCCTTATATTGAATTCAACTCTAATAAACGTAAGGTATCCAAGAATGATTTCGAAAAAGAATTTTATAAACTTATGAATAATTCCATTTTTGGTAAAACTATGGAAGATGTACTTAATCGTAAAAATTATAGATTAATTAACTGCGATAAAAAATTGTTGAAATGCACTAAGAAACCACAATATAGAGGATTTAACATTATTACTGAAGATTTAGTTGGTGTTGATATGGCTATGACTAATGTAAAACTTAATAAGCCTATTATTGTTGGGTTTTCTATTCTCGACATTAGCAAAATCAGAATGTATGATTTCTATTACAATACTATTAAACGAAAATACAATGATAAAGCTAAGTTATTATATACAGATACAGACAGTTTAATAATGCATATTGAAACAGAAGATTTATTTAAGGACTTTACGGAATACAAACATGAACTAGACTTATCAGATTATACCAATGAGTATAAATGTTTAGATAATAAGAAAATTATTGGTAAATTTAAAGATGAAGCTATTGGAAAAATAATAACTGAATTTATTGGATTAAGATCAAAGATGTATTCATTCTTAATTCAAGGTGATGATGAGGAACATAAGAAAGGAAAGGGTATAAAGTCATATGTGGTAAAGAAACATTTGAAACATGATGACTATCTTCAAACAGTAAATCAAAAAATTAAATCAAACGTTTCAATGAACTCAATCAGATCATTCAATCATAATTTATCAACAATCACTATTAACAAAATCGGATTAAGTAGCTACTCGGATAAAGTTTATTTACTAGACAACGGTATTGATTCATTACCTTATGGTCACTATAAAATTAATAATCTAAACTAATTATATGGATAAATTATTAGAAAACCTTTATTATAATCCTAAGAGTGGGTTTCTATCATCTAATCATTTATATGAATTAGCAAAATCACAAAATCCAAAAGTAACTAGAGAATTTGTTAAAGAATGGTTAAGCATGCAGGAAGAATATCAGCGGATTCAGAAGCCTAAGAAAATTTTATATCATCCTATAATAAGCCATGAAGGAGAATATCAAGCCGATATCATTTTTATGGATAATGCAGGAAATAATAATAAAAAAATCGGACTGATAACATTTATTCATGTGCCAACCAGATACGCATATGCATACCCAATATCAAACAGACAAACAAAAACCATTACTGATATTCTTACTGAATTTATTAAAGATGCAAATAAGAAAGATCCCGTAACAAACCTTACTACTGATAATGAATTATTTAATAATAGAACAATAACTAAACTATTGAAAGAACATAATATTATTCACTACGTAGAACAACCTTATGAACATAGTAAGTTAGCAATAATTAATAGATTTCACCGAACTCTTAAGTCTATTTTCCAAAAATACTTCATTAGTCAAGATACAGATAGATGGATTGATATTTATGATGATGTTATTTACAATTATAATAACAGAGTACACAGGTTATTTAATAAACCTCCTTCTAAAGTAACTAAGAAAGATATTCTAGATAGTAACTTTAGCAAAGAATTAGAGGGATTACAAGCAGTTAAGCTATTTAAACAATTTAAAGTAGGTGATAAAGTACGATATTTAACTAAAAGGAATAAATTTGAAAAAGGTAATAAAACATATTCTAAGAAAATTTATGAAATAGATTCTATTAATGGTTTTTCATTTAAACTTAAAGATATTAAAACAGGAAATTTATTAAAAAACAAAGGTGGAACAGTTCAAGACTTTAGGTATCATGAATTATTGAAAGTTGGTAATGTTCAGGAAGCACCTTTTATCGAAGGTTTACCAAAAGCAAGAACTCAAACGCAGAAGAAAGCCGATAATAAACAAAGACGATTTATTAAAGAAGTTGCTGATACAAAACATGAAGCTGAGGGTGTTGATGATAACGGTAATATTATATTCAAAAAGAGACTTAGACCACTTAACGAAAAAAGAAGAAAATAAAATGCGTTAATTTTCCGAAAATTAAAATATATAGTAATATTATATATACATAGATGGGTTATTGTGAATATTGCAAATATGTTAATTGTGAAGGTGTATGCGAACAAACTGAATATATTTATGTAGAGGTTCCAAAGCCTAAGAAAAATGAAATCGATGAATTAAAGGAAATTATAAACACACAACTTGAAATGATTGAAACATTGAATAAGAAAGTAGACAAATTAAAGGAAGTAATAAAATATCAAACTACGATTATATCAACATTAACAAAATAATTTTAAAAATTCTTTAAGTACTTTTTCCGCATTATAAAATACTTAAAAATATAATAATATAGTATAGTATAAGAAGAACATGGAAACTAAATTTTATTATGATTGCCCATTTTGTAACGATAAAACAAATACATTGGATTTCTATAAACACATTTACAATAATCATGAAGTGGAAGCAATAAATAAGTACATTGAATATGTTAAAATCATTCGTCTTGCTGGAGGACATGAGAACAACTACAAAAACAACGCTTATGGATTTTCTTTCCTTGATATGTTAGTTCATAGCCCTTCTGATTTCTTTCAATATGTATTAATTAAAAGAGGAGTATATAAAACCACGGAAATTATTGATAAAATGGTTTATTTACTTACATTGGATACGAAACAGCTTAAAAGCTCCCTTGAAGACATTATTAACTTCGGCTATGAGAAAGGCCTCGACGCCTCTAATATGTTGTTCCCGATCCTTAATAATGTTTTAGGTATGCATAAATAGTTAATAAAATAAAATAAAATAAAAAAGTAAAATCACAGAGGAGGAAAACGGCAAGAGGGCAAGAGGGCAAGAAAAGCGCTGGGAGCCTCCACTTACCAGAAAAGGAAATAAAAAATGGAAAACGTCGCGTGGTTACCAGAACAGGTAAAATCCGGCAAAGTCTGCACATCCAGCTAAAACACCCTTATTTTATCACTTTATTATATCCTTTT
>Ga0154020_10003738_pt1 | contig 18250 bp, 16 predicted proteins | sample Klosneuvirus_201_FD_109709 | JGI IMG/M metagenome (GOLD analysis project Ga0154020, IMG submission 109709) | Active sludge microbial communities from wastewater, Klosterneuburg, Austria - Klosneuvirus_20160825_MG | ecosystem: Engineered > WWTP > Aerobic digester > Activated sludge | place... | reverse complement strand
GCTTCATGCAACGCCCGGTAGCCGTCAACTGCGATGTAGCTTTCGATGCGCTCGGGATCAACCACGCCGCTGTTGGCGAGCACGATGCCGAGTTGTTTCTTGAAGAACGCGGCGTCGGGATCCGCTTGCGGGATCTTCGCCTTTGCGCCTTTGAGCGCGGCGATGATGGAAGGCGCGTTCTCGGCGGTGACTTTGATGTAGAGCGCATTCTGCGGGTCGGCCTGCACGAGCGGGCCTTCGCAGCAGAGCTTCATGCAACCCACGCCGCGCACTTCGACTTCATCCTCCAATCCCGCTTCGGCCACGGTCTTTTCGAGCTTCTGCTTGACGCCCTTGGCGTCGGATGACATGCAGCCGGCCGCCATGCAGCAGCGCAGTGTGATTTTTTTCCGCGCGGCCTGTTCCTTCGCCTTGATTTGTTGCAGATCGTGAAGAGTCATTGTGCCGTCCACTTTTTGATTTGTTCAACCGCCGAGGCCGGAGTCGCGCGCGGCGTGACTGTGCCGTCGTAAACCACCGCCGGCGCAATGCCACACGCGCCGATGCAACGTGCGGTAAGCAGGGAGACCTTGTTGTCCGGCGTGGTTTCGCCCGGTTTGATCTTGGCCTGCTCTTCGACGGCCGCGATGACCTTGTCCGCGCCCTTCACGTAACACGCCGTGCCCATGCAAACGACACAGGTGTGTTCTCCTTTGGGTTTGAGCGTGAAGAAATGATAAAATGTCGCGACACCATACACGCGGCTTGGCGGCAACTTGAGTTTGTTGGCGACGAATAACAGCAGATCGTCTTCGAGATACCCGAACAGTTCCTGCGCCTTGTGAAGGATCTCGATGAGCGCATCATGCCGGAACTGGTGCTTCTTCATGTGGACTTCAAGAATCTTGAAGCGCTTGTCCCCGCTGGCATGCTTCAGCGCGGCAGCCAGGCGGCCCTGCTTTGGTTTGTTTGCGGCGGCAATCATTCTTGTGCTCCTGCGACTTGGTGGAACTCCCTTACGGCTTTGAAGTGACATTAGGTGCATTCAGGTGAAGCGCTTAACACAAGTTGTCTTTTAATAGTCGGATTTTGCACTTGGACACAATTCGCGTGATGGAGATCAAGGTGATCAGCCACTTTGGACTTTGAACCGCAGGAGGTGAATCCGTAGGCTGCGCGCCGCATGTCGAAAATGCTCAAAGCTTCCGGCGCCATGGCCGTCGCCACGATGACCAGCCGCGTGCTCGGCATGGTGCGCGAGATGGTTTATGCGTGGTTCATGGGGTCGGGCTGGGTTGCGAACGCGTTTGCGATGGCGTTCATGATCCCGAACTTGTTCCGGCGATTGCTCGGCGAGGGTGCGTTGACGGCGGCATTTATTCCCACGTTCAAGGAGAAGGAGAAGACGGCAGGTGAAGCGGAGATGTGGCGCGTGGCGAATGCGACCATTTCGGCGCTGGTGATCGCCGCATCGCTCGTAATTGTGATCGCGTTGATAGGGATAAGCATCGCCCTTCCTTTTGTGGACGCCGCGCAGCATCCGGAGACGCACCTGATGCTTCAACTGCTGCGCGTGATGTTTCCCTACATGATGCTTGTATGCCTCGCGGCAGTATTCATGGGGATGCTGAATGCGCGCGGGCATTTCTTCATCCCCGCCATGGGCGCGACGATGTTGAATGTGGTAATGATTGCCTCCGTGGTGTTGCTGGCGCCGCAGTTTGGTTTGGATCTGCAAAAGGATCAGCGGTTGCCGGTTCAAATCTTTGCGCTGGCGATTGGTGTGCTGGGCGCGGGTGTGGCGCAGGCGGCCTTTCAACTGCCGAGTTTGCGGCGCGAAGGATTTCGCTATCAGTGGATCAAGCCGTGGGGCGACCCGACGGTGCGGCACATCGTGAGGCAGATGATTCCGGGGACCATCGGCGTGGCGTCGTATCAGATCAATGTGCTGTTCACGCAAGGGTTGGCGTTCTTCCTCGGCACGGGGATTGTGATCCAATTCCAATACGCCGTGCGCCTGATGGAACTGCCGCAGGGCGTCTTCGGCATTTCGCTCGCGACGTTTCTCCTGCCGACGCTGGCGGGGCTGGCGGCGGAAAAGAAATTCGACGACTTCCGCACCACGCTGCGCCAGGGCTTGGCGCATCTCACATTCGTGAACTTGCTGGCCACCGTGCTGCTCGTCGTGCTCGCGGAGCCGATCATCCGGCTGATCTTCGAGCGTGGGAAGTTTGCGGTCGATGGCGCTACGCTTCCAGTGGCCTTTGCGCTTGCCTGCCTTGCACCGGGACTGATTTTGTTCTCCGCCGTCAACGTGCTGGCGCGGGCGTTCTATGCCTTGGGCGACACCAAGACGCCGATGCAGGTGAGCATTTTCTGTCTGTTTGTGAATTTGATCCTCACCTCCGCATTTTTGGTGATGTTCAAACTTGGTTACAAGCAGGGCGCGCTGGGCGTGGCCAATACGTTGAGCGCCGGATGCAATGCGTTGCTGCTGACGCTTGCCCTCAGAAAGAAGCTAAAACAACTGGCGTGGGATGAATTGCGACAACCGCTCGTGGCGCTGGCGGCGGCGGGGGTGGCGGCAGGACTCGTCGCGTGGCTTGGATCGCGGGTGTGGGAGCAAAAGCTCGGTCACGCGAATCTCGCTTTGAAGATTGGCGCGGTATTTGGGCCGGCCTTTGCCTCGGCGCTGGCTTATTGGGGCATTGCGGTCTGGTTGCGCGTCCCCTCGGCGGCGGAAATGTGGAAACTGGCGACGAGCCGGTTTGCGCGAAAGTGACCCGCGAACCCGTCTGGTTGCCTTGACACAAAGGGGTTCCTCGCTATTCTCCGTCTTCCGCTCGCGGCGGTTTTCCCAGAGCAACAGCGCTTTGGAGCAGGCTGCGGGCGGAAATGATTTTCCCGAGTTATGAAACGCCAATACCAACCGTCAAAGATCCGCCGCAAGCGTCAACACGGCTTCCGTGCGCGTAACAAGACCATTCGTGGCGCGGCCACGATCGCCCGCCGCCGTCGCGCGGGCCGCAAGCGCCTGACGCCCGTTTGATTTGATGAACCGTCCGGCGCAGCGTCTGGGCTTTGGTCGCGCGATGCGGATCAAGCATGGACGCGACTTCGTGCGAGTGCGCGCGCAGGGCGGACGGCTGGTTTTGGGGTGTCTGGTGGCCAACTGGCTGCCGCTCCCGGCGGGTTCGCCCACGCGATTAGGGGTGGTGGCAAGCAGCAAGATTGGTGGAGCGGTGATCCGCACCCGGGCCAAGCGTTTGCTGCGCGAATCGTTCCGGCTGCATCAACTGGAGCTGGCCCAGCCGCTGGATCTGGTTTTGGTCGCCCGTCAGTCGATTGTCGGAAAAGATTTGGCCGTCGTGGAGCGGGACTATTTGGCGGTGTTGCGCAAGGCGGGCTTGCTCAAGACCGCCGTTTAACGCAGTGAACCCAGCCCAGCACATTCTGGTCTTAGTCGTCCGGCTCTATCGTTTGATACTGTCGCCGGCCAAGGTCTTTGTCTTTGGCGAGACGGGTCGCTGCCGTTACACCCCAAGTTGCTCGGCTTACGCGATCGAGGCGGTGAAAACCCACGGGGCGTTCGCCGGGAGCTGGCTGGCGGTCAAACGGATCGGGCGCTGTCATCCGTGGGGTGGTTGCGGTCACGACCCGGTGCCGACGGCTGGAGCGCGGGTCTGTGACCCGCAGCGTGTTGGAACAACAAGAGACTGCTGCGGGTCACATACCCGCGCTCCGGGCTGCTAAAATTTCATGGATCGAAAATCAATCATCGTGGTCAGCCTGTCCGTGGCGTTCATCATCCTCTGGGTGGGCGTCATCGTTCCCAAGTATCTGACGCCGCCGCAGCCACCTCAGCCCACTAACGCGATTGCCGCCGGGCAGACTACCGTTCCGGGCACGAACACGGCGGTTGCGCTGCCGCCACCACCTTCATTGAGCGCTTCCACGAATGCGGCGGTTCCGTTTGTCGCTCCTTCGGCGGCGGAACAGATTGAGACTCTCACCAACAGCGATGCGCGTTACGTGTTCACGTCCCATGGCGGCGGCGTGAAGCGGATAGAATTGCTCGGTTATCCTGAGTCAGCCGGCCATGCGCGGAAGTTTGATACGAATCGGGTCGCGACCTTGAACACCAAGGCGCCCGTGCCGGTGATGGCTTTGCTCGGTGACACGTCGTTGCAAGGCGACGGCGTGTATGCGCTGACGCGCACCGCGAATGGCATCCGGGCGGAGAAGGTGCTCAGCAACGGGCTCGTCGTGGTGAAGGAATTTCAGCCGACTTCGAATCATCTGTTCCGCGCCACCACGCGGCTGGAGAATCGCACGGCGCAACCCATCGTAGTCTCAGCGCAGCAGTGGGTCGCGGGCACGGCCACGCCCGTAAACCCGATTCCTTCCTCCACCGACATGCCCGGCGCGATGTGGTTTGACGGGGTGGACAAGGCCACAGACACGACGCAGGCGTGGTTCGACAACACATCTTTCATGGGCTGCATCACGGGGCAGAAGAACCCGCGCTCGGAGTATCGCGCGGGCTCAGGCAACGTGATGTGGGTGGCGGTGCATAACCAGTTTTTCGCGCTCGTCGCGATGCCGTCCACCAATGCGCCCGAGGTCATCGCTCACTCGATCAAGCTCCCGGTTCCGTCGTTGGATGATCTGCCACCGAATGCGACCGTGCCGCCGGCCCCGTCCGGCGTGCAGGCAGTGCTGCAATATCCTGCCGTGACCCTGGCGGCGGGTGGTGTGCTGGAACGCGACTTCACTTTTTACGCGGGGCCGAAGAAATACACCGTGCTCGCCGAGATTGCCGGCGAGCGGAACAATCAACTGGATCGCGTGATGGGTTTCGGCTTCTGGGGGATTGTCTCGAAGGTGCTGCTGATCGGCATGAACTGGCTGCATGATTCGCTGAGTTTCGGCTACGGTCTCACGATCATTGCCATCACGTTCATCATCAAGATGTGCTTCTGGCCGCTGACGGCGGCGAGCACGCGCTCGATGAAGCGCATGGGTGCGCTGCAACCGCAGATGAAGGCGTTGCAGGAGAAATACAAGGACGACCCGGCCAAGATGAACAAGAAGCTGATGGAGTTCATGAAGGAGAACAAGGTCAGTCCGCTCGGCGGCTGTCTCCCGATGCTGCTCCAGATTCCGGTGTTCTTCGGTTTCTTCACGATGATTCAGAGCGCGGTGGAATTGCGCGGGGCGCACTTTCTGTGGGTCACGGATTTGTCGCTGCCGGACACGCTCTTCTTCGTGGCTGGGTTTCCGTTCAACCTGCTGCCATTGATCATGGGCGCAACGATGCTTTGGCAGGCCAAGCTCACGCCGCCGTCGCCGGGCATGGACCCGACGCAGCAGAAGATCATGAAATACATGCCGCTCATGTTCATGGTGTTCCTCTACAATTATTCCGCGGCGTTGACGCTTTACTGGACGACGAATAATTTGCTCACCATCTTGCAAACGAAAGTGACGAAGATGAAAGATCCAGCGGCTCCGCCTACGGCTCCCACGGCCAAGTCGGTGGCGCCAGCGAAAAAGCACAAGCAAGCCTAACCCCATTTCACGCCATGCCCGCACAACCCAAAGCCACGCTGGAAAAAATCCTGGAACTGCTCGGCCTCCCGGCCACGGTCGAGGAACATCAAATCGAAGACGGCCTGTTGCTGGACATCAAGACGGACGACGCCGGACGGCTCATCGGACGTCAGGGCCAGACGCTTTCTGATCTGCAATACATCGTGAACCGCCTGTTGTTCCAGCAGGACCAGACCGCGCCGCGCGTGACGGTGGACGTGGGCGGCTACCGCACGCAGGCCCGCGAGGCGCTCATCAAGAAGGCGAAGGATGCGGCGGAAAAGGTTCGTCGCATGGGTGACATCGTGGAACTGGAGCCGTTGAATTCCTTCGAGCGTCGCATTGTGCATCAGGCCATCAAAGATGATCCGGACATCGAGACGCACAGCGTCGAGGTGGAGGGCACGGAGAAGAAGGTGATTCTGCTGCGGCCGAAGCGGGGTTAGCTGGTAGGGCGCGTCACTCCGTGCGCGCCGTTTCCGAAATTCAAACCACGGCGCGCACGGAGTGACGCGCCCTACCTTCACACCTTCGGCATCACCGGGTCAAACTCGTCAGCCCATGCATGGATGCCGCCCGCCACGCTCTTCACGTTCTTGAAACCGTTTTGTTTTAGGAATTGCACCAGTTTCATGGAGCGCCCGCCGGAACGGCAGTGGATGTAGTAGGTCTGGTTGGGGTCGAGCTCGTCGAGGCGGAGTTGAAGTTCGCTCAGGGGCAGAAACATCACGCCGGGGATGTGGGCGGCGGCGTATTCGCTGGGCTCGCGGATGTCCACGACCTTGATGGCCAGGGTGCAGTCGTCGAGCGCGAGCTTCATGTCTTGAACGGAGACTTCGTCAGGGTGCATAGGAGTTTTTTCGCCTTTTGGTTTTACGCCGCAGAATTGATCGTAGTCGATGAGCTGGGTGATGGTCGGTTTCTCGCCGCAAATCGGGCATTGTGGATCGCGGCGCAGGCGCAACTCGCGGAACTTCATCTCCAGCGCGTCATAGACCAGCATCCGCCCGAGCAGAGTTGTGCCAATTCCAGCGGCGAGTTTCAAGATTTCCGTGGCTTGAATGCAGCCGATGACGCCGGGCAACACGCCCAGCACGCCGGCTTCACCGCAACTTGGCACCGAACCGGGCGGCGGCGGTTCCGGGTAAAGACAGCGATAGCACGGCCCGCCCAGATGCGGCGCGAACACGCTGGACTGCCCCTCGAACTTGAAGATCGCGCCGAAAACGTTCGGCTTTTTCAGCAGCACACAGGCGTCGTTAGTGAGGTAGCGCGTGGGAAAATTATCCGTGCCGTCCACCACGATGTCGTAGGGGCGGATGAGGTCGAGGGCGTTGGCGCTGGTGATGCGTTCGCGGTGCGGCACCACTTCGACGAGGGGATTTATGCTGTGGATTGCATCGCGTGCGGAGTCGGTCTTGAAGCGGCCGACGTCTTCGGTGCCGTGGAGGAGTTGCCGCTGAAGGTTGCTTTCGTCCACGGCGTCGAAGTCCAGGATGCCAAGTTTGCCGATACCGGCGGCGGCGAGATACATCGCGATGGGTGAGCCGAGCCCGCCCGCGCCGATACAGAGGACGCTGGTGGAACAAATTTTCTTTTGTCCCTCGAGCCCGACTTCGGGCAACATGATATGCCGCGAGTAACGGCGGATGGCATCACGACTTAAGTCCATAACCAATCAACCACGCGAACCTAAGTGCAACGCAAATTCAAAGCAAGCCGGGCTGCTGCCACGGTAGTGGGACAGGCTTCCAGCCTGTCCAGTGGGCGTATGAAATCTTCCGCAGCTCGGGAGATTCGTGAACGCCAGCGGACAGGCTGGAAGCCTGTCCCACTAGAGCAGGCCGCCGCGCGGATCGGCAAACTATCAACCCTCCGTCCGAAGCTCGCCCTCGTTCTTGGCAGTGGGTTTCATCATGTGCTCACGGAATTGCAGGTCGAGGCGCGCCTGGCTTATGGTAAAATCCCCAGTTTTCCGCTGACGGGTGTCGCTGGACATTCAGGAGAAATATTGATCGGGAAACTCGGCGGGACGCCGATAGTAGTGTTAAGCGGGCGGGCGCATTTTTACGAAGGTCACCCGATGGAGGCGGTCACGTTCGCGATGCGGGCGCTTGCGGCGTATGGAATTCGGGACGTGGTGCTGACAAACGCCGCCGGGGGCATCAACCCTCGCTTCCGGGCGGGCGATTTCATGGTGCTCACGGACCACATCAATTTGATGGGGGTGAATCCGCTGCGGGGCGCGCCGATTCCCGGTCTGCAACGCTTTGTTGACCTGACGCGCACTTACGACGAGAAGTTAGGGCAAATGTTGCATCGTGCAGGTCGTGCGAGCGGGTTGAAGCTGCGCTCGGGAGTTTATCTCGCAGTGAGCGGGCCGAGTTACGAGACGCCTGCGGAGATTCGCGCCTTTGCGCGACTGGGTGCGGATGCGGTGGGGATGAGCACGGTGCCGGAGGCGATTGTGGCGCGGCAATGTGGCCTGCGCGTAGCGGGAGTTTCGTGCATCACGAACTTGGCGGCGGGCCGTTCGAAGTATCCGTTGTCGCATGCGGAAGTTTTGGAAACGGCCGAGCGATCCAAGCACGTTGCGGCACAGTTCCTGCGGAATTTTGCGAAGTATTATGGCGAAACTGACTCCAAATAATTTGATCCGCGCTGCGGCAAAGGCGCGGCTGAGCGCGGTTGCCCCCTACTCGAAATTTCAAGTGGGTGCGGCGTTGCTGACGCGCCGTGGTCGCGTTATCACCGGCGCGAACGTGGAGAGCGCAAGTTATGGTCTGACTTGCTGCGCCGAGCGGGTGGCGTTGTTCAAGGCGCTGACAGACGGACAAAAAGATTTTATCGGTGTGGCTGTGGTCGCGCGCGTGCCCGGCGGCGCGATGCCCTGCGGCGCGTGTCGGCAGTTGCTGGCGGAGTATGCGCCGGACGCGAAGCTCTGGGTTGCGGACAGTCGCGCGCTCGCGAAGGTGCGCGCTTTCACGGTGCGTGAATTGTTGCCGGAGGCGTTCCTCGATGTGCCGGAAGGCGGCGCATGAGGGATGAATGCACGACGAAGCTTTTCAATCCGTTCGGGATTGCTAGATGAAGCCGAGTGATTTGTTTGTGTTCGAGAGCGCTGGCTGGCCCGTCTTTCTATTGGATGAGTCCGGCACAGTGCTCCGTGCCAACGCCGCAGCGGGGAAAGCTTTTGGTCCCGCTGTCGAAGCACCGGGTTCGCAACTCGCGGCGATCTGGGCGGCGGAGAATGCGCAGCCCGCGGGAGCATATCTTGCCCATTGGATGCAAACGCCCGCTCCGACAGTCACTCTGAAGTTCAAATGGAAGGCGGGTGGCATCTCGGCGCACACCGTTTCCATCTGCTCGTTCAAACAAGACGAACAACGCTTCTTCCTCCTGCAGATGCTCGGTGAGATTGCAAATGCCGACGCCATTGCCGCGCAAAAGCAGAAGCTCGATTGTGCTCTGCAACTGGCGCGCACGGTGTCGCTGGATTTCAACAACGCGCTGACCAGCATCCTCGGGCACACTTCGCTTATTCTTGGCAAGCTGGAACGGGACAATCCCTGGCGCGCGTCGCTGATTGAGGTCGAAAAGTCCGCCGAGAAGGCGGCGGAGATATCCAACGATCTCGCCACGTTCAGCCGGCAGGAAAAGGAGGCGCGGGCGCAGGCCTCGGGGAATTTGAACGAACTCGTCGAGCGTTGTGCTGAATCATTCAAGCGCAACCTGCCGCCGGGGCAGGTGAAGTGGGTATTGAACGCTGAACGCCGCCTGTTTCTCGCCAAATTCGACGAGGCAAAAATGCTGCAGGCTTTGATGAAGATCGTGGAGAATTCCGTAGAGGCAATTGTCGAGACGGGTCAGATCACGCTTCAGACCCGAAACGTTGAACTGAAGGAGCCGACGCAGGACCGGGGCGTGCAACTGCTGCCGGGCAATTACGTCTGCCTCGAAGTGAGCGATACGGGGAAGGGCATTGAGCCGGATGTTTTGCCACGCGTGTTCGAACCATTCTTCACAACGAAACGAAACCATCGTGGACTCGGGCTGGCGTGGGTTTACGGCATCGTCACCAATCATGGTGGCGGGGTGGCAATCTCCAGCGGCCCCAGCGGTGGTGCATCGGTGCGGGTCTATTTGCCGGCGGAAAAGAAACTGGTGCGCGAGACCGGCGGCAGCGGCCAGGATTTGACCGGCACCCAGACAATCTTGATTGTGGATGATGAAGATCTGCTCCTCACGATGGGACAGATGATCCTCTCCGCCTACGGCTACAAGGTGCTTACGGCGAATTCCGGCCAGAAGGCGGTGGAAATACTCTCCAAGTATAACCCGCGTGTGGACCTGCTCATCACCGATCTCGTGATGCCGGTGATGAGCGGGCGCGAACTGATGGAGCAGGCGCGCAAGCTGTCGCCCAGCACCCGCATCGTTTGCACCAGTGGCTATGCCTGGCCCGTCAGCCGCGAAGAGGATCCCGCCTACTTGCAGAAGCCGTTCACCAGCCAGGATCTGTTGCTGAAGGTGAAGCAGGCGCTCTCGTGACCTTTTGGGACTCAGAAGTTAATCTTGTTGACTAATTCTGCTCATTTTCGTATCCAGTGGCCGTTATGCAAATTGAAAGTCTTAAAGTATTTTGTGACCTCACTGAAACCGAGAGTTTTACCAAGGCGGCCCAGATCAATGGCGTGACGCAATCCGCCGTCAGCCAGCAGATCAGCTCGTTGGAACGCCAGTTCAAATCCCTGCTGATCGAGCGCAGCAAGAAGAAATTCCGCCTCACGCGCGAAGGCCAGGTGCTCTACGACTACAGCAAACAGGTCATCGCCACCTACGATGCGCTGCACAGCAAGCTGCAAGAGATCAAAGATATCATCTCGGGCACCATCCGCGTTGCGACCATTTATTCCATCGGCCTGCACGACCTCCCGCCGTATGTGAAGCGGTTTCTGAAGGCGTATCCGACGGTCAACGTCCACGTCGAATATCGCCGGGCTAACCAGGTTTATGATGACGTGCTCGGCAACGTCGTGGATCTCGGGTTGGTGGCCTATCCGACGAAAGATGCCAAGCTGGAGATCATCCCCATCAAGAAGGATCCGCTGGTGCTCGTCACGCATCCGCATCACCCGTTGGCCAAGGCCAAAACCGTCAAGCTCAAGGCCATCGCCGGGCAGAAGTTCATCGGCTTCGAGCCGGACATTCCCACGCGCAAGGCGATCGACAAGGTGCTCCGCGAACACGGTATCGAGGTCAACCACGTGATGGAATTCGACAACATCGAAACCGTGAAGCGCGCCGTCGAGATCGACGCCGGCATCGCCATTGTGCCGCACAGCACGATCACCCAGGAAATCCAGAAACAGACGCTCGCGTGCGTCTCGATTGACGACGCTGACATGTTCCGTCCGTTGGCGGCCATCTACAAGAAGAGCAAGGTGCTGTCGCCCGCGATCAAGCAGTTCCTTTCGATCCTCAAGGAAGAGTCGGGCAAGTAAGCTTTTCGCCAAATTCAAAAGCCGCCGGGATTTCCCGGCGGCTTTCTTCTTTCCGCGATTCGGCTTACTTCAAATTCTCCGGATTCAACGGACGCAGATCTCGCGGGAGGAATTTGCCGTCCTTGCGGATCAGTTCGTCGTCGAACCAGATTTCGCCGCCGCCCCAGTCCTTGCGCTGGATGAGCACCATGTCCCAGTGGACGGCGGAGCGGTTGCCGTTGTCGGCGATCTCGTAGGCCTGACCCGGGGTGAAATGCAGCGATCCGGCGATCTTCTCATCGAACAGGATGTCGCACATCGGATTCTGGATGTAAGGATTGAACCCGAGCGCAAACTCACCCACGTAACGCGCGCCCGGATCCGTGTTGAGAATCTCGCTCAACCGTTTAGTGTTGTTGGAAGTCGCCTCGACCACTTTGCCATTCTTGAACGCGAGCCGCACGTTCTCGAACTTCGTCCCCGCGTAAATCGTCGGCGTGTTGAACTGGATGACGCCGTTCACCGAATCCTTCACCGGCGCGGAGAACACCTCGCCGTCCGGGATGTTCAACTTGCCTTCGCACGTCTTCGCGCCGATGCCCTTGATGCTGAACGTCAGGTCCGTGCCGGGGCTTTTCAGGTGGACGCGATCCGCCTTCAGCATGCGCCGGTAAAGCGGGAGCATCGCTTTCGCCATCTTGCGATAATCCATCGTGCAGACATCGAAGTAGAAATTCTCGAAGGCCTCCGTGCTCATGCCCGCCGCCTGCGCCATGCTCGGCGTGGGCCAGCGCAACACCACCCAGCGCGTCTTGTTCACCCGGTAATTCAGCAATGGTCGCGTCGCCTTGGAATACAGCGACATCCGGTCGGAAGGCACGTCGGAGTTCTCGCTGATGTTTCCAGCGCCACGGATGGCGATGTAGGATTGCACCTTCTTCATCCGAGCGAGTTCGAGATCGCGCATGAGACCTGCCTGCGGTTCGGTGAGTCCGCGCAGCATTTCGCGCGTGACGCGCGTGTGGCGGCATTCGACGAGGGGCGTGCCACCGGAGGCGCGCACGGCGCGGATGAGTTCAACGGTGAATTCATCCGGCACATCAATCATGTCGAGCAGGACGCGTTCGCCCTTTTTGATTTCGGTGGAATAACCAACGAGGAGTTTGGCCAGCTTGGTGTAGCGCGGATCGGTCATGGGCAAAAGCTAGCCAATGCTGCGGGGCGTTGTCGAGACGGGGGAACTGGCCGGAGTGTAGGAAGTGTCTCAGCGGATTGTGCGGTCTATTACGGGATTAGCCCTATCACTGCGCTGGCTTGAAACTATCGTTTTGCCATTTCGCATACAATGCCGCGAGCACTCCCGAAGAGTCGCTGTATTGGGTGGCTCCGAGCAAGAACACTCGATCCTGCACATAGATCACCCGGAGAAAATTCGTGCCGTGGTAGAACTGAATTTGACAATCCTTGATGTCGTCATAAGACGCCGCATCTACTGTCGCAGATGCCACCGCATCTGCAATCCGGACAGCCTCCGCGCCTGCCAAAGTAATACTAACAGCGTCTCGAAAGCGATTCGTCACAACTAGTCGATCGGCGGCGTGCGCCATTGCGGGCGGATGCGAACGCGAACATGCGACCAACACTCCAATCAATGCGAAGCTGAGCAAATTTTGGGCGAGGCGCATCACCGTTGAGGGCTACAGGTAATGGACTGCTGATTCCACAGCCTATCATGTTTCATGGATTCGACTTTGCGCTTGGAAAAGCCGCGCGTCCAGCGGATTTCACGCAACCAATCGGAACATACTCCAAGCGCCCGAACACGAAGCTTTATCCAAAAGGGACACCTGAGAATCGGAAGCCAACCCCGTCAGGGGTGACATCTTTGTAAGAACACACCCGGCGCGTCTATCCGAAGCTCCGTCAGGAGCGGCATCATGTCGGACGCCAAAGATTCATTTGTGCCGGGTATTGGGGATGCTATGCCGCCCCTCCGGGGCTTTTGCCTTTCTGATGGTTTGGTTCTACAAAGATGCCGCTCCTAACGGAGCTGGGCAACGTGGCGTTCCTGTGTTCTCTTCAGATCGCGCGGTGCATTTTGCGTTCGCGGCGGCGCAATTCCTTCTCACAGCGTTTGATTTCATCCGCGAGGAGTTCTTCCGCCGACCAGCCGTGCGCATGCGCGGATTCGGAGAGGTTAAAAAGCTCTTTGGCGAGCGCGGCTTTCGTGCGCTTCTTAGTCGGCTTGGTCTGAGGCATCAGCTTCGCCTTGCGCGCCTTCTTCACGAGCTTCTCGGCACGGAGCAGGGCGGGGAGATGTTTCGGGATGCCGTCGAGCGCCGAGTCGCGTTGATGTTTCGTGCCGTGCTTTTCTGCCTTCTTGATCTTCTCCCAGTTGGCCCAGACTTCGTCGATGTCCTTCACCTTCGTCGTGCCGAAGACGTGCGGGTGTCGGCGGATGAGTTTGTCCACGATGAGCTGCGCGACCTTCTCGAAGTTGAATGCGCCACGCTCCTTCGCCATCTGGCAGTGGAAGACAACCTGCAGCAGCAGGTCGCCGAGTTCCTCGGCCATCTCGTGGTCGTCGCCGGCCTCGATGGCGTCCATCAACTCATAAACCTCCTCGATGGCGTGGCGGCGGAGCGTCATGTGATCCTGCTCGCGATCCCACGGGCAGCCCTTGGGCGAACGGAGCTTCGCCATGACGGCGAGAAGCTGGTTGATGGCGGGTTTATCGGGCATGGGCGGAGTTAAATGGTTAAATCAGTGATTGGTTAAATGGGTGAGGGTCGCGGGAGGACTTAATCACTGTTTCACTCCTTCACTCATTTAACTTGTTCCTTACAAAATCACCATGTCATCACGATGCACGAGTTCCACGCGGCTGAGTTTTCCGGCGGCGATTTCATTCGCGCTGAATTTCGCGAGGCCGCGGGCAAACTCGGTGCCATCCGTGTCGCAGATGCGCACCACGTCGCCGGCGGCAAACTCGCCTTCGCAACGTGAAACGCCGGGCGGCAGCAGGCTTTTGCCGAGTTCGCGCAATGCCTTCTTCGCGCCGTCATCCACGAACAACGTGCCCTTCGCGTGATGGTAGAAACCGATCCAGCGCTTGCGGCTTGGCAACTTGCCGGGCTTGGGTTGGAACAGCGTGCCTTCCTCTTCGCCGGCCAGCACACGCGCCAAAGTGTCATGCTTGCGGCCCGAGGCGATGACGAGCGGGATGCCGCTGCGCACGACGATCTTTGCCGCGTCCACTTTGGACTTCATGCCGCCCACGGCCGTGTCGCTGTCGGTGCCGCCGGCAAGTCTTTCGACGGAGGCGGTGATGTCTTCGATGGTCGGCAGCACACGGGCGTTCGCTTCGCCGAAATGTTCAATGACGCCATCCACGGTTGTGAGGATGACGAGCAAATCGGCGGGTAACAGCGAGGCGACGAGCGCGGAGAGCTTGTCGTTGTCGCCGAATTTGATTTCGGTGAACGAGACGGCATCGTTCTCATTGATGATGGGCACCACGCCGTGTTCGAGCAAGGTGATGAGTGTGTTGCGCGCGTTGAGGTGGCGCTCGTGATGTTCGAGGTCGGCGTGCGTGAGCAGCACCTGCGCGACGACAAGGCCATGCTTGGCGAATAACTTGTCGTAGGTCGCCATCAACCGCGACTGGCCCACGGCGGCGCAGGCTTGCTTCTCGGAAAGATTGGTCGGGCGCGATTCAAAGCCGAGTGCGCCCATCCCGGCGCCAACGGCGCCCGAGGTTACTAGGATAACTTGACGACTCGCCTTGCGTAGCGCCGCAAGTTGTGCGACGAGCTGCTCCATTTGCGCGAGGTCGGGCTGCTTCTGGGTGTCCGTGAGGACGCCAGTGCCGACTTTCACGACAATGCGAGAGATGTCTTTGAGCAATTCGGAACGCACGCGAGGAAGTTAAGAAGCCGGCGCGACAACGCAAAGCGGAATTGCAATGGTGGGACGGGCGTCTCGCCTGTCCAGTGGCGGGCACAGGGACCTGTGCGTCATGAATCCATGAGGCCCACCGGACAGGCTGGAAGCCTGTCCCACTACGGAGACGATTGGTCAAGCCTCCGACAGATCGTGAAACGCAGTGATGAGATGCTGGGCGCCTTCGTTCGGCGGCTCGCCGGGAATGTTCTCGGAGAAGACGGCGAGTTGCGCACCATCGGGGCGACGGGTGAGATGGATGCGCGCGTAGTCGAACGTCCAGCACAGGGTCTTAACGTCGAAGCGATGCCGTTTGAGTCCCTCGGCGGCAACCGCGAGACGACTCAGGCATTGTTCGACCTGGGCCGTGGTGAGTGCATCGCCGTCACGGCGGCTGACGATGGAACGGTCGGGCAGGCGGATGGCGCAGGCCACGATGCCGGGCAGCGGCAGGCGTTCGTCCAGGAATTTGTCCAGTGGCGAACTCACATCACACCTCCGGTGCTGCGCACAAACAAGCGGCGATCTGGCAAGATCTGACAGACCATCCGGTCTTCTGTCGTGATAATTTCCAGTCGTTCCAATCGTCCGACGGGTGCGACGTGGCTGAGTTGCTGCGCATGTTCTTCGACTTGGGCGAGCAGGTTCAAACGACGTTCGAGGGACTTGCACTGCCAGTCGTAAAGCACTTCACCAGCGCCGGAGCAGAGCACGACTTCCTCGATACGGGTCTCGGTGGGATTTTCGGGCGCGAGCTTCGCGGCAAAGTATTCCGTGTCGGAAGTCATCCTAGCCGGTGGCGGTTCCGGCGCGGGGGGGATTTCAATCTCTGTGGGCGGCGGTTCATCAGGTTCGGCGCCGGCTTCATCGGTCAGGCGCGCTGCCTCCATCAGCAGAAATTCCCACTGGCCTTCAATGGTGCGCTGCGGCGGTTCCTCGAAGGGCCGCAAATTAAACTCACCGCCGCGCAAGGCGAGCAGGCTGTAGAGCGCCACTTCGCCCTGCACGGCGCCTTTCTCCGCGTGGAGAATGACGCCGTCCTTGATGTAGATGCGCCCGCGCGCCTTGTTCGTAAAGATTTCGAGGATGGAAGACTTGGTGCCGAGACATTCCATCTGGAGCACTTCCTGCAATCCCAGCCGGCGCATCACCCCGCGGAAGCCTTCGCCCGTCGAACTGCCAGCCAGCGCATCCAACGCGGCGAAGATGGATTCGTAGCCGCCCGGGGCAGTCGGTTTTTCGAGGAAGAGCAGCGCGCCGATTTCGAGGCATTCCTTCCGCCGCTCCTCGGTGGCCAGCGCCGTGAGCATGACGACTTGCTGGCCGGGATGAGTGCGGTTCAGCAGCCGCAGGAATTGCACGCCATCGACCACCGGCATCCCGATGTCCACGACGATCAGATCCATCTTCTGCTTCTGGAGTTCGGCAAAGGCCTGGGCGTGGTTTTGCGCCAGATGGATTTCCCACGTGCCGTTGGACAACGCCCCGAAGAAGTCGCGAATGCCGGAAAGGAACTCGGCATCGTCATCCACGAACAAGAATTGCTTTCGCTTCAGTGTCAGTGTGGAGGTTTCGCTCATTGCGTCTCCCTGCTTTCTTGCAGCGCGAGCAAGGCTTGCTCCGCCGCGAGCCGCACGCCTGAATCGGTATCGCGCAATGCACGTTGCAAAGCCGGCTCGGCGCGTTGCTCCCCAAGGCGTCCGAGTGATTCCGCTGCCGCCTGGCGCAGAATGTTGTCGGCATCGCAAAGGCAGGCGAGGAACAGGCTCGCAGCCAGTTTGCGGCGTTTCTCTGGAGTGGAGGTCGGCATTTCATTGGGCAGCAACACTTCCGTCTCGGGCGAATGCACACCGAGGCTGGTCAGCAGGCTGCTCACCGTGTAGCGCATGTCCGAATCCTGTTCCTGCAAGGAATTCTTCAGCTCGGCAACCGCCCCTTGTGCTTCTTCCGACGAACTCCAGTCGCCGTCAATGCGCGAAAGTGCGGCGGCGGCGATGCGGCGCACACCGCTGGTGGAATCCGCCAGCGCCTTGACCAGCGGGGCAATGGCGCGACGGTCGTTCAAGCTTCCAAGCGCGATGGCCGTGGCTTCGCGCACGTCCGCGTCGTCATCCCGCAAAGCGTTGGTGAGCGCTTCAAGGGCGCGCGCGTCCTTGAGTTTTCCCAGCGCCGAAGCGGCGGCGCGACGCACATCCCAGACCGGGTCGCGCAACATCGGCTTCAACGGCTCGACCGCGCGGCCTGCGCCGAGCCGGGCCAGCGCTTCGACGGTCACCGCCCGCACATGACCGTCGTTGTGGCGAAGCATCCCGACGATGTTGTCGCAGATCTGTGCGTCGCCCGTCTGACCCAGCGCGCTGATGGCGGCGGCGCAAACTGAGGGATCATTCGAGCGCAGCGCGGAGAGCAGCGGTTTGATGACGCGCTTGTCATCGATTTTTCCCAGCGCCTCGACCGCGGCGACGCGCTGGTTGTAGGCGCCCGTCTGGATGACCGTTTCCAATGCTTGAATCGCCGCCGAACCGTGAAGGGCTGCCTTCGCAAGCTGGCCGGTCGCGATTTGATAGCTCAGTTGCTCGTCCCTTTCCTCGGGGCGCCAGCCGCGCGCGTAGAGCAGGGTGGCAGCGTAACCGCGCACACCCGGGTCCATGTGGCGCATGAGCGGGATCATCGCGGGCGCAATGCGTTCGTCGGTGGAATTCTTTAACCCGGTGAGCGCGGCTTTCAACACCTCCGGATCGCGGTCGCGCAGCGCGGTGATCAAGGCCTCGATGCGACGGTCATCCTCCAGTCTCCCGAGGGCGGTGACGACAATGCGCCGGACTTCATCGTCCGGATCCGTCAATGCGGCGGCCAGTGCGCTATAAGCTTTCGGGTCGGGGGACTGGCACAACTCCTCAGCCGCCCGGCGTCGGGCCGGGGCCTGCTTGGACTTCAACTGGCGGAGCGTGAGCCAGAGCATGAGAATCTCCCGCCAACTGTTAGGGCAAAAGGACTTCCACGTCACGCGAGAATGCGCGCACCCGGTCGGTGCCGGGTGGATTCACTCCAGGCGACAACTTTTGTCGCTCGGTGGTTCCAGTCCTGATTATTTGGACGGAGAGAGCCGCGCGAGTGAACAGGGGGCTGCGGCTGGGGCAGGAGCGCTCCGAGAAGTTAGTGAACTGCAGCGTTCGTCCCAGGCTCGAAGCAGACGACGGTTTCGCCGGGTCTGGCGTAGGTAAGCTTGTCGCGGGCGATTCGTTCGATGGTCT
>Ga0154020_10003737_pt1 | contig 18255 bp, 18 predicted proteins | sample Klosneuvirus_201_FD_109709 | JGI IMG/M metagenome (GOLD analysis project Ga0154020, IMG submission 109709) | Active sludge microbial communities from wastewater, Klosterneuburg, Austria - Klosneuvirus_20160825_MG | ecosystem: Engineered > WWTP > Aerobic digester > Activated sludge | place... | reverse complement strand
TTTTATTACAATTGGTTCTAAATTAATCTCACGTCTTATTTTATTTATTTTTCTTAAACAAAATTTACTTGTTGTGCAACATCCACTTGATTTATTCCATAAATGTTCTTTATATCTATATCCGGAACCTTTACCAATATAAAAAGGTTCATAACCAAAAAGAAAATTTTCATAATTAAAATACCCCGGTTTTCTTGGGTCTAAATATGCATATACATAATATTTTGTATCGGTAGAATCTATCATTTTTATAAAATTTATTGTTATTTGTAAATAGAAAAATTTTTTCTATTTTTGTCTAATCAGTTACAAAAATTCTAATTATAAAAGAAAATGACAGATTTAAATCTAAAAACCATTTATTTAATCAAAGTTGAGCCAGGAGCCAATAATAATAAATTTTACACAATGAGGGAACAAGCCGATGGAACTTTTCGAGCAGAGTATGGCAGAGTAGGCGGACATACTGCAGTAGAAATTTATCCTATGAGCATGTGGGATAAAAAATATAAAGAAAAACTTTCTACTCGTAAAGGATACGTTGATAAAACCGACTTGTTTACCGAGGAAATTGCAGTTGATAAAGGCAAATCAACAATCAACGAGATCACAGACAAGGTTGTTGCAAGACTGGTAAAAGAGCTGCAAGGATTTGCCAAAGGTTCAGTAGAGCGAAACTACATTATTAGCTCTGAGAAGGTAACTCAAAAAATGGTTGATGAAGCCCAGGTTCTGGTTGATGGCATTACCAAAATGCTTGACCTGGGGCAGGACATTGAACCCCTTAATAAATTACTGGTTGAGTTATTTCAAGTCATCCCAAGAAAGATGCAGCATGTTTCTGATTACCTCTTCCAGGGAAAAGAAATCAAAACCAAAAAAGATTTAGAAGCCGCTCAAGAATTAATTCATAAAGAGCAATCCACACTGGATGTAATGGCAGGACAGGTTTCGACCAAAGATAAAACCGATGTAAAAGAAAAACTTCCTGCAGCTTCCACTATTTTAGAGGCCATGGGAATTGTTGTTGTAGAATGTCCTAAAACTGACATTCCTTTAATAAAAGATTTAATGGGACCAAATGCGAATCAATTTCGACAAGCATATATGGTAACTAACAAAAGAACTCAAGAACGATTTGATAAAGCTTTGCAAAACTATGCCAATAAAAAAACTGAGTTATTTTGGCATGGTTCCAGAAACGAAAATTGGTGGTCGATCTTGGATAAAGGATGGATGCTCCGCCCGGCAAATGCTGTGATTAGTGGAAAAATGTTTGGATACGGAATTTATTGGGCAAATAAATTTCAAAAATCTCTTGGTTACACCTCTTTATCTGGGTCTTATTGGGCTGGGGGAAATGATAATAAAGCGTTTTTATCTGTTTCTTCCGTACACGTTGGAAATCAATTGCACGTAAAACACCATGAGGGCTGGTGTTCAGATTTGGATTTAAAGAAATTAAAAGCCAAAGGTGACTATGATTCTTTGTATGCTCACGGAGGAGCAGATTTACGTAATGATGAATTTATTATTTATACAGAACCACAATGCACAATTAAATATCTTGTTGAAGTAGGTCATTAATATGAACGTAGAATTATTGTTTGATAAAAATAGTGCTGAATTTGGTAAATTCAACAGTATTAATTCGGAAGAAAAATTGCACAACGATCCAATGGTATGTGCATTATTATATTTAGATTCCATATATCCAGGCGAAATTCATTATCATCATTCGGAGAATGGAAAAGGATTATTTATTCATGGACTCAATTTTAATATTGATGATTTAGTAAACAAAGATGTACTTTACTTAATTCGATGTGGAGTGAAATATGATAGAGAGAGTGACAATCTTGTTTTTATTAGATAATGATGAAAAAGCCGGTTTAAGACCGGCTTTTTCATTTACTTAACTTTAAAAAAAGGGTATATTTATTGAAATAGACTATTCCAATGTCATTTAATTTAAACGAATCACAAACATATATTAATATTAAGCTAACTGACCTCGGTCGAAGACAGCTTTCTTTAGGAAAATTAAAGTTTACTAAAGCTGTAGTTTCTGATCGTGAGATCGATTACAGTATAGATCGTACTGAAACTTTTGATATTACTACAAGCAGAATATTGTCTCCAGCTGATGCTCAACCATCCATCGATCCCTTTAATTTAGATGGCTCACCGGCATTTCCTTTAACAAACCAAAATATTACCGCTTTAAAAGTATTTTCTACTGCTTCTACTTCTTCGGTCAGTTTTTTTTCTGCAACAACTAATTCATGGTGGCTGAATACATCTCTACGAAAATCTACTGCCAATTTAGCTTATACCAGTCAATCCTGGGACACAAATGTATTAACATATCCATCCACACCTGCTCTTTCTGTTGGTGATCTTATTTGGATTCCCTGGATAGCACCACAATATGGAACAGCATCAATACCGGCAACATCACCTACACTGCCATCAAATACTCCTTTTATATCACAGTTTTATAGAGTAAAGTTAATTTCCTCTAATTCAGTCACCGTAGATAGGTCAATTCCAAGATATGGAAGCGTATCCCATTCTATTGCCGCATCAGCATATCCATATAGTGGTATTTCCACTTATTACGGAAGCGCATTTACACAAAATACAATTGTTTGGAATTTAAATATTGCACGTACCCACGATATTGCCGGCACAGATGCTACACAAAATGGCATTAGTGGATTCTCACGATATGGTTCAATTCAATATGCTGGGACACGACAATATTTTGGATTTAGTTCAGATACTCCAACTGTTGGTTTTATTCATTTTACAAATGAAATGAGTGGTAAAACGTATGGAGAACAGTTTATCGAAGGCACAGTTAAAGTAAGTGCACCGATGATTTTATGGCACCACCAACCAGGTGTGGCAAATAGTAGCGGAAGTACAAATGGCGTTGTATTGTATGATCGACATGGTAGTACAACTTTTGACCCTGTTGCTAAAACTACATATCGTTATTTGAAAGATAATATTTCAGGAGGAACAATCGTTGGAAAAGTTTATCATAAGCTAAAAATTATAGTAATTACAGATCAAGAATTATTAAATGCATTGAGCTATAAATCAAATCGTAATTATACATATCCAAAACCGAAGGTTTCTCTTACTCCTAATCCTAAATTGCCATTAACATACAATCAGACTACTGGATTATGTAGAAGCGATTATACTTATTTTGTTACTTATCTTCCGGAAAGTAGCTCATATTCATCTTCTGTAAGTTATGGACATCCAAATGCAATTCATTGTGGTTATATTCAAAAAATAGACGGTCGCAATGATATTAACGGACGACCACAATATTTGAAATTAGAATTTCCTCCACAAGGATTTCCTTACATGAAAGACGATACCGGATTAAGTTCTGGTTTAGGATGGAATGCAAATTCCGTTCAACTATTAATTAGTGAACAACCTAAAAATAAAAATTATAGTATTGGTGATGTTCCACCAACATCATGGAGAAGAATTTCAACTATTGCAGCAGGCGGTAATGGTGTATATACAAATCAAAGTGGAGGTAATACAATTCCTCCGGATGATTTAAACGCATATAGTTTTATAATTTCACAACAAGATTATGATTCGGGCACAACCTATTCACTTAATACTGCAATGACAAGTAATCAAGAAATCTTAAATTTTGGTGATGAATCATTTTTCTTTGGAATAGTAGAAGCAGATGTTTTAAAAGCTGTATATAAAAGTTCCATCACCTTAATAGCAGATGATACCCAACTTACAGCATCCAACAATCCAACTTTTGACCAATATCTTGATGATGATATATTTATCTCAGAAGTATCTATTTTGGATAATCAAAACAACGTGGTTGCCATTGGAAAACCAACTTATCCAATTAGAAAAATACCAGGCGGACTCTTTGTTTTTCAGTTAGTTATGGATTTTTAACTTTATTTTGTAACATTTTGAAGTTTTTTCGTTTAATAAACGTGGAAAACTTTGATTTACAAAAAGATGAAATAATAACGCTTTGCGGAGTACACCCTCTTAAGGTTCGAAATATCTATGTTTATGGCTCACGAGTATATGGAAGTAATAAGCCAAACTCTGACTTTGATATCATAGTAGTTGCCGGTGCCTTATTAATACACGAAGAATTTAAAAGTGAAAAATACAATGTTCACGTTCATACTCCTGATAAATTTAAACAGGATTTAACGAACTACATGATGCATTGCCTGGAGTGTTATTATGCTCCTTCCTGGGCTCAAGTACAAGTTAAAGACACATACCCGGAATTTAAAATACAGTCTGCTAAATTAAAACAAAGCATACTGACGCAAAGTTCTAATACCTGGAATCATTCTAAGTATAAATTTCACAACGGTGACATTGTTCGTGGACTTAAAAGTGGGTTCCATGCTATTAAATGCTTAGAATTTGGAATTCAGATTTTAAAGACCGGAAAAATTTCTGATTTTGGGTCGAATAATGAATTGTTAAAAGAAATTACACAATCTGAGTATTATGATTGGAAACCATTCAAGGAAAAATATTTACCTTTGAAAATTCAATTAGAATCGGAATTGAAAAATATGTAACATGAAGATCAAAGATATTATCCGACAAGTAAAAAAAACAGATACCAATAAAATTGTTTTATCTGCCTCTGATTTTGCCAATCAGTTTAATTGGAGTGAATACGATTTTGGTTACGCAGAACAAGATCGACTTGTTGGATATTTCTTGAGTCTTTGGTACTGTACCGACTCTTATGTAGGTATCCGGGTTTATTATTTGGATAATGAGCCTATTGCTATTAGTTCACAATGGGGCAGAAAATGTTCAGAAAATTTTGAATGGGTGAGTAAAGAGGCTTATCTTAAAGTTCGTGAATATGTAAAATCTTTTATGATTGAAAATAAAAATGAAGAGAATATTACTTTAACTGACTTGGATCAAGACCTCGGCAATACTTATAAAATCGAATTTAATGGACAACTTTTCTCTCATCAATGGAAAATTCCATTGTTAAACGGAAAGCCTGTTGAAATTATCGAATTAGTAAAAGAGAAAGAAGGGAGTATTGAATCTCATATTGCTCAACGAGTAAAAATAAAACATGCTGCTGGTGCTACAGAAATAATTAGTATACGTCATCTTGATTTTCCTTATTACCTGGAAGAGTTAATTGAGGTAAAATAATATGATCTTTCCATTATGATAAAAGAAATTACAGGTGACCTAATTTATTTAGCTAAACAAGGGGAGTTTGATGTTCTTGCTCACGGCTGTAATTTAATTTTATAATTGAATCCATGAATATTTCTCTCTATTTATAGAGAAAAATGGATTTGTCAAAAAAAATTTGCGGTAAATGTAAAAAAGAAAAGTGTGTTACAGATTTTTATAAAGCTAAAAGCAGAAAAGATGGGTATAGATGGTCTTGTAAAGAATGCGAAAATAAAAGCAATAACGCCAGAGAAAGTAAATATAAAGATACCAGAAAAAAATATAGAAAGACAGAAAATTATAAGTTTATAAAACGAAGATATTTTCTGGATAATAAAGAAAAATTATTAAAAGATAATAAAAAGTGGTGGAATACATTAAACGGTCGATTAGCATCTTATAAGCGCTCGGCAATTGTTCGTAATATAGATTGGGATTTATCTGATGAACAATTTAAATTATTTTGGCAACGAGAATGTTTTTATTGTAATAACCAAATTGAAACTATCGGAATTGATAGAAGAGATAATCAAATTGGATATAGTATGGATAATTGCGTATCTTGTTGTGAAGTATGTAATAGAATGAAGTGGATTTTAGGAGAAGAAGAATTTTATTCTCATATTTTAAAAATTGTAAAAAACAAAAAATTGTGATTAAAGAAGTTGTTGGTGATTTAATTTATCTGGCTAAGCAAGGAGAATTTGATATAATCGCCCATGGAACGAATTGCTCACACGCTTGGAATAGTGGAATTGCACGCCAGGTAAAAATGGAATTTCCGGAAGCATTTGCAGTTGATCTTGATACTGTAGAAGGCGATGAGTCAAAACTTGGCACCATCAGTCACACTAAGATTTGCCATCCAATCATTGTCAATCTTTATACACAATTTAAGTACGGAAGAGACCAAGGAGTGCTTGCTGATTATAATGCTATTGAAAAGGCATTAACTGAATTAAAAACAAATTTTAAAGGTAAACGAATTGGTATTCCAAAAATTGGTGCCGGCAGAGCTCGTGGCGATTGGAGTATAATTAAACCAATTATTGAAAAAGTCTTTAATGAACAAGATGATGATGTAACAATTGTTACATTTGTTCAAGATGTTACTCAGCAATCACAAGCCGGCAAAACCACTGTTATCAAAACACATAAACGAACTCCTTATACTGTAACATACCAAACTATGAATACAAACCTTCACCCAAGAGGAAAGAGAAAGTGTAAAGTTTGCGATCAGAAAAAATCAGTAAAAGAATTGATCAGCGAAATCCATGGTGTGTGGACATGTAAAGATACGTGTCATGACAAGTTTTTTTCAATGGTGGAAGCAAACCATTATACAATTCATCCACCAAGTCTAACTCCTCCAGTTACAAAAACAATTTCAGTCGAATAATTTAAACCTTTAAACTTAATCACCATGTGTATAACATCTGGACCAGCAAAACTTTCAACAACCAAAATCTTATCTGGAAAAATCGATGATACTTATCATCTTCTTGCCTATTCCAATACTGTTGAAAACATTTCGGGCAAACCAAACAGTATGATACTTGCTATTCCAGGTAAAGTAACAGAAGAGGATTTTTATGACACCACTGCTTATGCAAAATTTTTGGAAGTAATTGAGGAAGCACAAAGGAAAAGATTTAAAGGTATGTCACTTAGTCGTGGTTTTGATACATTATCAATGGACGCAGAAGTTGTAAACTTTCAAGTCGGAATGTACAATATTTTTGTTTCTGATAGTGCTTCAAATATTGGTAAAGCTATCAGTGCCTTATCTCCAGAGAAACGGCCAGAAATAAATCCGGAAATTTTATCATTTCTTGAAAATCACTATGCTGGATGGAGTTTTGTGATCGCTTGCTTTGATGGCGATAAAAAAATGGAAGCTCAACCCATTATGCTTAAGTTTAAGCCAATCGATCCAAATACCTTATACTTCCCTGCATTGGATGCGCACGATGGCGGAGCGCCAAATCTGGACGAAAAAGTTTGGGTTGATCACTTCCTGATAACAATGGGAGAAAAAGGTAACGATGTAAACTTTAGCGAACTCTCTATTCCAGAAGTTTTTGCCGGTAAAAAGTTTTTTGGCATGTCTTATTCAGGTAAACACCAAAATGGTGATTGGTACGCTGCTATTGATGATGAACTTAATTTTCATGGGTTTAATTTAAATCGAAGCTCCATTCCTTTAATAAAAAAACCTGAGACACATGAAGATCATACAACTGCCTAAAGGCTATAAAACTGTAGGTGACGTTTACGATTCAAAAGAGTTTAAGGATTTTGCTGGGAGCCCTGGCATTGCCCGTGTAAATAACATTTTTATAGAACGGAAACATATTAAAGATAAATCCGGCAAAATAGTTGGACTCTCCGGAATAAACAAAAACAGTTCATTGCTGGAGCAGTTTTGTAATTTCAAAAAACTCACAAACATAGATCAATTAAATGGGTGATATCGCAGATGACTTAATTGAAGATTCAATTAATGGAATTGATCGTTTTGAAAGTCGTAAATACTACATTGTTTGGAAAGGGAAAGTTCCAGGTATTTATTTAACCTGGGCAGAGTGCAATGCTCAAATAAATAAATTTCCTGGGGCTCGATACAAAAGTTTTACCTGCGATTATCAAGATGCTGAGCGTTTGTATCAATCCGGATTACATGATGTAACCCCAAGCAATAGTCAATTCATAGCAAAAAGTATTGCTGTAGACGCATCCTGTTTGACAAACCCTGGACCAATGGAATACCGAGGCAAAAACGTTGAAACTGGAAATGTAATTTTTTCTTTTGGCCCGGTTCCAAATGGCACAAATAATATTGGAGAATTTCTCGCAATTGTTCATGCGCTTGCATTAATGAAAAAAGAAAATAATGATCTTCCAATTTATAGTGATTCCGCTACTGCAATAAAGTGGGTTCAACAAAAAAGAGCAAACACTACTCTCATTAAAAACAAATCTACTCAGCAAATTTACGATCTGATTGAACGAGCTGAAAAATGGTTAAGAGAAAATCAATACTCAAACAAAGTGTTGAAATGGGAAACTCATTTATGGAAAGAAATCCCAGCAGATTATGGCAGAAAAAAATAATTTATCTAAACTCATTCCCAACTCTTATTTAATTAAATGGGACTCCTCTCGGCTGTGTGAATTGTGTATTAACGCAACTAAGTATAACATTCAAGGCAAACCCATTTCTTGGGCAGTTCAAAGATATCGCAGTCAGTCAATGTCAAAACTTACTGGAGAATTTGAACACGACCCATCACCTTCCAATAGATCAGATGAATTTATTATTGAATTTAGATTTGATTCTGCAGAAGAGGCATATCAAAGTTATTTGAAGTTCAATAAAGCTTAATTAAAAATCATATTCAAGTTGGAATGCAATGTATTTTCCATTGCGTTTCCTAACAGGATATGTAGGCTTTCCAACTGCTACTACTTGGTTTAAATCATCAAGAATTAAAACTTCAGTTATATAAACTTCTTCGTGATCACTTGCATTATATGTTTTATTCACACTTGAGTTCATATTATTATCAGAAGCAGTTATCATCATGCTGCTTTTATAGGAAGTTGCCATAATCTTTGCATTTATTACACCATGCAGAAATGATTCATCTCCCCAGTTCAAAATATCCATTGACATCGTTAATCCAGTGCTTAAAAAAAAAGTTGTTCCACTAATTAAATCTTCTGCGGACATTATCATTGTATGATTATTTAATTTTCTTGCATCTATCGTGTTGTCACCATAGTCTGAAGAAATATAATATCCATTTCCATAATTTAAAGACGAAACATATTTCCAACCATTATTTGGTACGTCTGCAATTCCATAATTATAATAAGATGGTTGTTCATTAATTAAAACATGAATTTTTTCAGCTGTCCAACCAAAGCCATCCCATAGTGAATTTTCATTTCTCATAAAAGGAAAGGAATCCGGGATATGAAAATTCATTTGTAAATAAAAAGGATTGCCAAATTCATCTGTGCTACCTTCAATTTTTTTTATATATCCACAAGGAAATAAATCTCTTTTGGCATCAGTTGTAAGGGATGCTATTGTATCTTGCTCAGGAATATAAGTTACATAATAAGTATATCCTGAACGGCATAAGCCCGTACAGTTATTTACCATCATAGGTGATTTTGGTTCATTACTGTATGATAAGGAAAAATCAGGAAAAGTATAATTACGATTGGATTTATATGACATTGCTATTAATAATTCCTGATCGGTAATTACAATCATTTTTAATTTATGATATACTCGCCCTACAGTAATTGATGAATATGATTTCCCATCTTTTAAATCTCTATAAGAAGTTTGCGCATAAGGGTCATATGCGGTTTGGCCATATTCATCATAGAATGATGTCCCAAAGGTGATACCATTATTATTTTCTTCACCATTATGATACCACATAATCATTGGAAGATGTAATTCAACAGATTTTTCTAAAAATTGTTCAGCATAAGTATTACCGGTATTCTCATTTGTATAATGAATAAAACCAACAGCTGGAGTTTCAGAACTAAATCCAAAATATCTTTTTGTTCCTGCATATTCTAAAGAACCATAGCTTCGGTAATCAGTTGACCCGGAAGTTCCAGTTGGAAAAATAACTCCAATAATATCTTTTGTTCGAACAATATTTAAATTCCAAGGTTGAGTACTTTGGGTTGCTCCAGTTCCATAATATGCTTCAATTCCATTGAATGGATAAAAAAAACATTCAGACCCAACACCATCATTAAACACTGGTATGGAACGATCAAGCGTCACCTGTGTGGCTGAATTAATGGATACTACTCTATACCATGAACAAGGAATTGGTTGATCTATAGGCACTGCCAAACTCGATGCCATATAATCTTCAGATGCATTATTTGACCATGGAATAAAAATAAGATCACCAACTTTTGGAAAATATGAACCTACACCATTATCTAAAACTAATGTATTTGAATTAGGTGTGTTACTTACATAATCTATATGATTTTGTCCTAATAATTGTGTTGAGTCTAAAGTCCAGGCTCCAACCGATCCAGTAAACATTCCACGATTGCTGGTTGTTGCTGTAATAATTTGTTTTATTGAAGTAACTTGCGGAGCTGATAAAGCAAAGGCAGCTGAACCATCTAAATTAAAAGGTTCCGGGTCTGGATAAAAGTCTGGCGGGTCAATAACACGATTGTCAAACATGTTATAATCATTACCATTATCAATAGTATAATCAATTTCCCTATCTAACAATAAAGCTTTGGACATTTTAAAATTGCCCAATGCCATCATTTTTCTGCCAGTGTCGGTTAACTTAATGTTTAAAAATGTGGTTGGCTCTTTTAAAATAAATGACATTCCAAATAAATTTATAGTTGTCTATAAATATAGCAACATAATTAAATGTTGTAAATCACTATTCAATAACTAAATTATATGAGTATAATTGATCATTATTTAGGATTGAAACAAAATAAAGTCCTGAAACTCCATTATTTATTTCTTCAACAGACATTTGAATGATCGTTGACCCTTGTGGTAAATCAACTGGCTTTATAACACAAAGCTTACCGTTGATATCAAAAATACGGATATAAAAATGGGAACTTTCTGAAGCATTTAATTCAATATTAACCATTGAATTGGTTGGGTTTGGATAAATTTTTATATCACTCAATTGTTCATGACTAAATGCACTTCTGGCAGCAATAGGTGTTACCCAGCAAAAATTTATTGGTGATGCACTTGCCGCAGCTCCGGCATGAGTTGTTAAGCCCATTGCCTCTTCAACAGTTCTTAATACAGAATAATGGTTTATTGTTTGTGTATATTGTCCAACAAGAACATTCGCTCCATAAAAAACTGTACTTATTTTATTTGTCGTTGTGAAGTCGTCCTCATCATACGTAACAATTAAAATAGAGTTATTGTTAATACACCATTGTTTGTATGCATTTAAATTATTTTCAATCCAGGCATCATATTGTTTTGTTCTGTTATTATATGGTGGACATACATCATGCCCGTCATTACACATATTTGGAATAACGAAACTAACAGAGGGCAGATTGCTAAAATTTGTCGGAAAAGAAGAAAATGGTTGATTTAGTGATGTTGGAACCTGGTTTGTAGAAGTACCCATCCAGTTAGCTACAGGATTATGTTTCCTTTGATATAATCCAGAAGAGTTAACATCACTACCAGCCGAAGGTAAACCTTCTGAATAGCTTATAAACGTTTTTCCTGCGTTCAATAATTCTTTTGCTAAGTTAACAGAAGTAAAATGTGAACCCGGCATATTATCATTTGTAACACCTTGATTGCTTCCTGAAAACAACATTAAATAATTTGGTTGAGATGGATGTGTTAATGCATAGGAGTTAGTAAACTTAGCACCTGCTGATGCTAATGCATTAATATAAGGAGCGTCACTTGAACCGAAGACAGCACTTGCATTGGTGTTTTCTCCAATTACTATAACGATTTTATTAAATAAAGGAACTCCACCACCGGCAACTGGACCGGATGGAGTCGTAAACCAACCACTGGAAGAATAAGCACTTGATCCTGCCGAGCAAACTGTTTGTACAATAAACTCATAGTTAGTAGAAGGTTGTAAATTTGATAATGTTATTGATGTGACATTTGTACTAAGCGGAGAAGAATAGCTTGCTCCTATATTTCGAATACGATATTCAACGTTATATGAAAGTGCACCACTTACTGCAGCCCAATATGGAGAAGCTGAAGTGGATGTAATATTTAATGTGCCAAATAAAGCTAAATTAGGCGTAGCACAAGTAGTTGTTACGGTATTGCCTGCTAATGAAAGTTGGAAAGTAATATCAGAAGAAGATTTAGAATTATTATGAACTTCTGCAGCTATTGTATTGTTTCCGTTTATAAAATAACTTGCCGGTAATGCTATTGTAAATGTAGAAGTGCCGTCATCTGAGCATGCAGTTGAAGCTTTTGTTGTATAAGAAATTGTTCCACTTGGCATATTATTTCTGTACACTTCAGTGCCATTTATATACACCACAATGCCATCATCTCTTTTGATTTGCATGGTATAGTTTGAAAAAGATGCTGTAGATATGGATACAACTTTTCTAAAATAATAAGTAATCTTTCCGGAAGTTAATGTTGTAGTAGAAGGATTTCCGAACCCTAAAGGAGCAGCCCCCTGACTCCAGGTTGCGTCACTGAAAGAAGTTGTACGCCATGCTGTTCCTTGGTTAGAACCATTTGATAAATACTTCCAGGCTGAAGTGTTTGCTATTATCGATGTTTGAGCATAAGATGATAACGAAGCGATAACAAAAATTGCTATTAACGCTATTGACTTGATTAATTTAGATGCCATAAGCTATTTGTTTTATTATAAATAGATTCTAAATTATTAAATTATATTGGATTTTAGATGAATTTGTGGCTTTTATGAAAATTTCTAATTTTTCTAAATATTTTTTTAAAAATGCTTTTCTAATTAAAAAAGAGTTAGTAAGTTTGCAAACTTATTATAAAATCTTTAAATGATTCTCACCGGATATAAACTTATTGAAAGCATAAAGATGAAGCAAATTGAGCTGAATAGTTTCAGGTCTCAATATGAGGATTCACTATATGCATTTCCTGATGAGGAGAAAATGAAACCCCTGGAATTGCTCGAAAAGATAAATAAACTGGAAATAGAAATTGCACTACTTCAAACAGGTCAATCTTTTTATAATATGGCAGTTCAAATTGAATTTAATGGAAATTACATTCATTTGCAAAATGCAATTAATCTTCTTGGCGGTTTAACACGGCAATCTCAAATGTGGAATCAAGCTGCAACGGGTGAAAAAAGGAACAGGTATAGTTTACCCACACTAATTAGAAAAGAAGGTGAAATTGCTGCAGTGCCAACCATCACTAAAGAACAGGCATTAAATGGAGTTAAAACTGCAGAGAAACTTATTTCTTCAATACGAAGTCATATAGCCTCGGCAAATACTACACCGGTAGAGATCAAATTTATTGATCAATCATTAGTAAGCTAAACACTTCTTTTGATTTAAGTGATAAGTTTTTTTGACAAAACGTAATGATTTGCGCTGAAACAGTTTCCTGATTTCTTGTTACTGATGACATCTAACTTGATTTTCTAAATAGATGTTACAAAAAATCCCAAATCAGTTGCCTGGCAAAAATTAATTTACTCATTCTCAGTCAATTCCAAAAACTTATCATTTCTCTACCGGATTTAAAAAAAAAACAAAATATTTATTCAGTTATTCTAATTATAGAGTATATTTGTAAATAGAATTAATAGAGAAATAACAAGTAACAATTTAAATTTAATACATCATGAAAAACAACTTCAACCCAGACTCAATCGCTCAAAGCGAAATTGATGCAATCATCCGTAAATTCACTGACAACAATGAAGGTGTAGTTATTGGAAAGCCGTACATCGCTGATCAATCTTTTGGAACAAAACTCAATTGGAAATCAGTTTCAGCTAAGTGGGCAGATTTAAAATCTGTCGAGTCAAATTATTCTTTCCAGGCAATCAAAACAAAAATGATTGAACTATGGAGCAAAATTGTAAATACTCCGGAGGATTCAGTACTTGGAGATATGAGCATCGCTTTCCCGATCACTGACGAAAGAGGAAAGACAGTTAATTTTTATTGGACTGACATGTACATGCTTTTACGTGAGGCGATCAAAGTTAGAAAAAGTACAGAAGAATATCGTGCTAAAGTTCGTAGCCTTGAAGCTGCTCGTGCATACCGTGATAAAAATAAGTCCAAGGACGAAATCATGGCTGAAACTCTCAAGACAATTGAGGCATTGGAAGCAGAACTTGACGAAGGTTCTTCAACAACAAGTAATACAACTACTGCCGCTGCTGCAAATACTACAGCAACTGCATAAGGAAATATTATAAATATTCATTGGTGTGTAAATAATTTACACACCAATTTATGAGGAGGTAGCTTAATTGGTAGAGCACGTAAACGTACATCTTGAAAGTCAGCTTTCATAGAATCAAAAAAACTACAAATCCATTAGAAGGACGGGGTTGTGCGGTTCGAATCCCACCCTCCTCACCAAATCACTCTTAGAATAATAAAAAACTTTTAGAAAAAAAAGAAAAATATAGAGTGTAACAATTTTAATTTTTAAATTATAGTACAATGGAAACAACAGTAACGAAAGCAACAAAAAAGTCAAATGAAGATATTCAGATTGACTTAACAAACCTGCCGAAACTTCCGGCAACACTCGAAGCATTGCAATATTTACGTACTGCAAAAGGGCAGACTGATTCAAGTATACATGCGATGTTGAATAAAGCTTTCGTTGAATGTAAAAAGAACGATTCCGTTCTAATGCTCGAAAGAATTATGCTTCACATTGGTGATATTTCTCGTCATCACAACATGCTTCGTGAATTAAATATTAATTCCGAAAAAGGTGGAGCACAAGAACGTGCTATTTTCCGTTCATGTTTAAGATGGTGGGCGGAAAATATTCCGGAATCATTCACAAGAAATTTACATGTATTTGTAGAATTTACATTATATGAAAACTTAATGTATTATCAGAACACAACTGATCGTGCAAAAAGTACTCACCAAAAAACTGAAATTCTTTTTCCATTACCGGAAAAGGTATGGGATTTCGTTGCAACAAAGATTCGTTCTGGTAAAGACATTTCTTTAATTGCAAAGCATCTTCCAAAATATACTCCTTCAAACTCTGTATCACGTACAACAACTAAAATTGTTAAACTGAAAAAGGGTCAAGAAGTTTTTAATTACAAGCTTCCAAAAAAAGCATGGGTTAAGATCAATGGTGAATTTGTTACTGGTGAAACAGTACAATTAAAAGCAGGTGATAGAATTTCTTACCCACGTGATAAAAAATCGTTCACCTTGGAAAAGGAAAAGTTTATTAATACCTGGATTGAAGGATTCTGTAAAGTTATGGGATGGTCAATTAAGGAATATAATAAATTCCGTTCTAACCAGGCAACACCGGAACAATTATTCGCTTCAAAGTTAATTTTGAAATTGAATGAGTCGGATTTTAAAACGATGTTAAATCGTCTTACTTCCGGACAACGATTCCGTATTGCAAAAATGCTGGCTTATAAAGACGAGTCTGGAAAACTTCAGCCAAAAGCGAAGTGGGATAAACTTGGCGCTTGGTATATCGAATGGGAAAATGATCAAGAAAAAGTTGCAGACAAAATTCGTGAGGCTGCAGAGTCTGGTGATTTTGTAAAGGCAAAAGAACTTTCAAAAAATCTGAAAGTTAAAGCAACCGGTATGCAAACAATTGACCTTCTTGTTGAATTATGCAAGGGTCAATTAAATTCAACTCAGATCAACAATACCTATCAAGCCATGCTTGAAAAAATGGATTTGATTGCAAATGTATTCCCAATTATCGATGGTTCAGGTTCTATGGACAGAGTTATTGATAATGGTGGATATGGCATTTCATATCGTTCTGCGGTATATGCTATGGCTATTGCTTTCTCAACACGTAACCCGGTTGATCGTTTCAGAAATACATTTGGTTGGTTCTCTAATCGATTCACGATCTGTGGACGTTCAGATTATATGAACACTGCACCAAATCAATATTTGTCTCGTTCGCAGTTTGAACAGAAAGTTCCGGATTACCAGGTAATTTCTGCAGGTAAAACCTTCACAGAAAATATGGAAGCAATTCGTAAAGCTGATAAGGGAGAAGTACAAAGTACCAATATGTTTGCTAACATTGAATTCTTCGTTAACTTAGTTAAGGAAGGTCACTTCACTGTTGAACAATTGCCAGTTGCATTGTTATACTTAACAGATAACGAATACAACAAAGGTCTTGGTCCGGATGCAGCTTATAAATTGGCAGCATCCATTGGATGGCACCCGCTTCAAGTTTTCTGGGGTATCTCAGCAATGGGACAGCGAGCAAAAGCTGAACTTACAAAAGTTCCAAACTCTTTGTTTGTTGGTGGATTCAACGAGTCTGCATTATCTCAGATTTTGCGTGGTATCAAAGATGGCTCAATCAATCCGGAAACGGAATTGTGGTCAATCTACAACGATGTGCGTTATTCAGTGATCGCTTAAATTTAAAGGTCTGGTATTTTAACCAGACCTTTTTAATTATTTTATATCGTGATTGAAATAATAACAAAAGAAGTAAAAATGCCAGGCTTAGAGCACAGAAGATATCAGAAATCATTGGCAGGAAATAATTGGATTGTGATTGATACACAAAATAATAATACAATCCGCTACTATGGCAATTTTGAAAACACTTCTCTTGCTTGCCATAATTTAAATAAAAAGTTTTATCTGGAATCAAATGATAACAGCTAAATTTCTAACATTCTCTGGCAATGGAGAAACAATAACTTATTTGACACCGGAGGAATTTGCTGCCGGTAAACAAGGTTATGTTTTATTGCCTTATAAAATCATTACTACACACACAATAATTTCTGATCAAAATGGCACCAGGAGATATCGACAAGTATCCAGATGGTGTTTATTTAAATTATGGCTCCATAGATTGTTTCATAAAACAGAATATTTAACCCATACCCATGGAAAGGTGGATAAAGATGGAAACAATTTATTGTGACAATTGTGAAACCATAGTGTTTTTAGATGACAGCGGATATTGTAGGGATTGTGGCAAACATGCTGATAACATGTTGCCAGAACAAATAAGTGTGACAAATCTAATTAAACCAACTGTTGTTCATTTTAAAAAACATCCATACGACATATATATAGGCCGAGGTTCAAAATGGGGAAATCCTTTTACTCATATTAATGATCGAAAAACAAAAGCAGAATTTATTGTTGAATCACGGGAAGAAGCAATTTCTAATTATAAAGAATATGTTCTGTCATGTCCGGACTTAATGGCATCTTTGCCGGAGTTAAATGGGAAAACTTTAGGCTGTTGGTGCGTAAATAAACCGGTAACTGAAATTCGTGATAAAAAAGTCTGTCACGGAGAAGTGCTAATGGAATTAGTAATGCAATACTGCATTTAAACCATCATAATTTTTATCAATAACTAATAAATAATTATAGCCAGCTTCTTTACAAGCTTTTTCTTTAGCATTATTTACTTCCTTGTTTTTATTATAAGTATAGGTTGACTTAATTTCAATTATTGTATTAGATTTGGCATGGTAGAAATCCGGATAATATTTTCTCGTTTTTCCCTCAAAAATATAAGGAATAGTATGCGCTTTTTGAATAGTTTCAAACACATTATTTTCCTTACAGTACAACAAGAAATCATATTCATATGAGCCTCTATAAAATAAATTAGAGTCTTCAAATTGCTTACATACAAAAGCAGATTTTTGAATTCTATCAAAAATTTCCGGAACATGATTGGTGTGGCGAACACCATATTTTTGGAGACATGTATTTTCTTTTTTTTCCTGGTTATTATAACAATCATTACCATAAACTTTCTTAAGTGTACTTTTTCTTTTTAATGAGTTATTGTAATGAGAATCGCCATATTTTGCTTGAAGTGTTTCAGATTTTTTCAGTTGATTATTGAATGTTTCTGCACTATATTTTAGTAATTTTGTGGTCCGGGTTTTAATTTGAATCTCTTTTATATAATCAGGTATAGAATCTTTTAATTTTTTGTGTGTTTCTTTTATTTTTTTGATCATCGCTTGTTTTTCCTCATCTGTATAATTCCTTACTTTCCTTTTAGAGTATAAGGGTCTACAATTATTGCAGTATGTTTTATCAATAAAAAATTTAATACCTCTAAACTCTCTTTCCTCCAACTCATTACAATGGTCACAAATGACTATAACCTTAGTATGACTTCCTGGAGGTAAATGTGCTGGATTAACATCTAAAGGCTGTCTACAAATAGCCGAATACCCTAAATTTATATAGTGGTTTAAGTGATTACTATTAACCACA
>Ga0154020_10003734_pt1 | contig 18261 bp, 14 predicted proteins | sample Klosneuvirus_201_FD_109709 | JGI IMG/M metagenome (GOLD analysis project Ga0154020, IMG submission 109709) | Active sludge microbial communities from wastewater, Klosterneuburg, Austria - Klosneuvirus_20160825_MG | ecosystem: Engineered > WWTP > Aerobic digester > Activated sludge | place... | reverse complement strand
ATCGAGAAAGCGCCGATCTTGACTATTTGCCAAGCGTTTCTTCACATATTGAAATTCTGACTTCGATCGAAAGTGGTCTGCTCCCATGACCTCGATACTGCTAAATTGGCCTTCGCGTTGCTCAACTCGCAAGACCTGATTCTTGTAAGTAAACAAGCTGGGAGCAAATGGATGCTCCCAGCAAGTCCTTTGGCATGAAGAACATGCCATATTCACGAAGTTAAAACTATCTCTGGATAGGATTGCATCGTCGGCATCACAAAAGGGGCAACAACACGGAATGTCACGTCTGGCAGATAACAATTCGGTTTTTACGCGTTCGAATGTAACAACGGTCCAATACCCATCGATTTTGACAATAAGCTCATCATCGAATCGTATATGTATTGTTCCATCCTTGTCAGATGCATCTCTGGAGAAGATTCTCCCAACTTTCGCCCATCCAGCTGGCGACAACGGAGCTATCGGCACAGGACCCGGGTATCCCCTGCGAACGATTTCTTCATATCCAATCGGACCGCTATTTGCCAGGGCATGTTGGATCTTGTCTTCAGTGGCATCCAAGTCGTATCGTCCCAGTACAGGGTCTTTCGCACTGGTTTCATGAATCATCTCGCGTCCGCCAGTAAATCTGCACAGATTACTGATCATTGCGTGCCATAAAGGCTCAAGCAGGCCTTTGCCTGCCTGAGCTTGGCACCAAGGTACGAACTGGTCGAACTTCAGCATCCTGTCCAGTTCTTCGCGGGTATTCAATTCAGTGGGCCGCACATAGAGCCCACGGGTTGTGCGGGCAATGTCTGGCACATCGCTGATGTCAATGCTGAAATATTCGCCAGTGAAATGCACATCTAATAGAAAAGGCGTGTCCAATTCACGGGTACTGGGAAAGAATTTACGGCCTGGATTGGTACACATTTTATCCGCATGAGGGTACAATTCCAGCAGCTTGTCGTAAACTCTGCGGGCCTCGCTTTCAGTCGTGAAATACAATCCACCCGGTTCGAAGGGTAGTATCACTCGAAAACGGTCTTCCGGTGTACCGTCACCGGTATATTGGTGTGTCCTGCTGGTATGTAGTATGTAGTTGTAATCTGCAAACACTGTTTGCGCTTCACTTATGGTGAACCCGTGATCAAAATCCAGAGTCACTCCAGTCATCCCAACATAGGTGTCATTACTGCATCCACTTGACCAAGTGTTGGTCGAGTACAAGCGCATCTGAAACAACTGGGTCAACTCGATAGAGTCCGGTAACGCAATGAACGTCTGCGTTGTGAAATCATTGATCTTTTTGGCGTGTTCTTTTGTGCTTGCTTCTTTAGTCGATACAGAAAGTGTAATTTCAAATCTATCGTCTTCAATAATATCATTTATAAGCGTGTCATCATGCGACACGGTTTCGTTAGTTACTAGCTGGTCGTCTGTGTAATTCATATTCCTGGTCTCCATAAGCTTGTCTCCTTGTGTCAAATATTAATGTCTTGATCTGCTTCTGTGCACTCAAGAAGTCTGCCACATTAGTCGTAGCAGTACCGCTGAAGAACTCTCTTTCAAGTTTCTTCGTTTGTTCATTGTCGCGCCATTCAATCCAAACTTGGCCGCGCGGGTCAAGCTCGTGCCCTATCATTTCACACCTTTTTGAAGCCAGTAGGCAACTTATGCCAAAATCTTTTGTTCTCATTTTGTTTATCCTTGTTTAGTTTTGAACCGCTCCGCTTGACGGGCTGCATGGGAACGGCAGTTTCGCAGTTGCCCACACAGCCCGTTTGTGCTGGGGATTATAGTATCTCGCTTAGAGCTTTTGACGACTGTTGCACGTTCGTCGTTGAAGCTTTCGATTCATCGTTCAAGAGATCTCCACCAACTCCAGTCGTTAAGAAGACGGAAAGTTCGTCAGAGCTATAATTGATTGCGATCTCACCCATTTCGTCTTTTTCAAAGGAAAGACCTCCATCGGTTGTGCAAAAGACCCTATTGATTAGCCGAAGCAAGTCGTCATCAGCACTCATCGTGGTTGTGGTCGCACCGGGGCGAGCGCTGTTTACATCTGGTATAGCTTCCAAGAACTCCGCATTGTCCTCCATTTCTCTTCCAACGTAATACTGCACAATGCATAGCAGGAGCTCCGCTTGCTCGCTAACACGGACTAGGTGAGATTCTCCGAGTGAAGGTATGAGTCTCTTGCGGTTAAGGTAGTTACTTGCTGTTTCTGACCTATTTTCTGGTGAATTGTCTTTTTCGATTGATTTCATTTTTATTTCTCCTGTTTTATTTCTAACTCAGCTGGTACAATTCCAGCTGAAGTACCTAAACTAAATCGTTCTTGATATATTGAGTCGATGTATGTCGTCAGGACCCATTGCGCTACTTCCCTTCGATTTACCTGCGGCCTGTTGGCATCCATTGTGGGCGCTTGGAAGTTCGTTGCATCCGTCAACAACGACATAACCGGAACGCAAAGTTTGGAAGTCATAACTTGAAAGTCCGACGTGTAGCGGTGGCGGAACGGTCTATTGATTTCCTCCGGAAAGTTCGTCCGGAGAAATTTCTTCACTGCGCGTGTGTCAAGCAGGTCAATTATTTGGTCGTGATCAGGGTCGAAAATGAATTCGTAATTATCCCCGGCCTTGAGGAATTTCGCCTTCCTGGCCTTCAACAGCTCGATCAGTGCCAACGAATGTCGGATGTCAGAACGAAGCTTTTCATAGTTTGTACTCATACAATTTATACTTTCTGCGGCGTTGTTAAGTGGCGCCGCGACCACATAAAAAAGGCTGAACCATGATGATTCAGCCGAAATTGTGATAGCAAAATTGTTCATGCCATCACCATATACGTATTAAGAATTGTCATAGGTTGTGTTCCGGAAATATCACCCGAAACTTTTTTCATTTGTCTCCGACGCGGGTCTCGCATCGGCAATCATCCTGTATTTTAACTATTGTATTTCGTGTCCGCAGACAGTGTCTGCTACAACTATAATACGCATTAGCGCTCGCAGAGTTCCCGAGGATATGCTGCGATTATTTCGTGCCTACTTATTTAATATACTCACATTTTAATTTTTTGCAAGCCCGGATATTCCGAAATTTCATTTAGCGATCCTCGCCGCGTTCCTATGTCGATTTGTAGAAATGGTAAAATGCAAATTTGCAAATATGATTTCCATCTTGCCGAGTTCAGACCGCGAGAATAAACTCCGAATTCGACTTCGATCCCTTTCTGGATGTTGCCATCCTTGGATTCATGTGCTCTCCAGATTGTGTCTCGAATTGGAGAGGTAGTTGTCGAAAAGATGTTCAATTTCGGGCGATCTTCCGGGGATGCACCAACGGGCATCGATCTCGGCCTAGGGGCCGAATTTTGGGAGGCTGTTTTTTAAGGGATTTAGCGACTGAATCGGCTACAGCGCGACCGAGCATCGGCGTAAGTCAAGATTAAACAAACTGACCGAGGCCTCAAAATCTGCCCCAGTTTTGACCGACGCGCTCAAAAACCCGCCCGGGATCATTATCCAGCACGACTGAAATTGACGCTCTGGCAGAGTACCTTGAAACCAGACAAACAAATCCAGACTTCTTGCCTGCGCAATGAAATTCACTAACATGCAGTGAACGGTTGAATTAGCTTGAATCTCTCTGTATCTTGAGAACTTACGGTCCCACCTTCTGAACCAGCCCTATCCCGCATGCCCCCAGTCGTAATTGAAAACCCCATACTGAACTCCCCGTACCTTGAGCCGGAACGACATTTCAAGTTCACGGATGACGGAATCACGAACGAGATCATGGGTCAGCGCCGTGTGAGTTCGTACTTTGTGCCTATTCCACCGGCTCGCAAGCGTGCGGCTGATACGCAATTGTCGTTCAATGAATGGACGAACGACCGCGTAAAGCCGAACGACTTCATCAATCGCGTGCGCGGACGTGTCAATGTTTGGCGACAAGGTGGTTATGCCAGTGTTACTCGCACGACAGCTCGCTTGCTAGAACACTGGAACGATAAAGATCGAGACAAACGTCTCTTCTTCTGTCAGATTGAAGCACTTGAAACAGCGATATACATCGCGGAAGCTGCCAAGAAATTTGGCGACCATTGGATAGACGACGAATTGCGCACATCGAACGCAGATGCCAATCCAGAACTGTTCCGGATCGCTTTCAAGCTTGCAACCGGGACGGGTAAGACAAACGTAATGGCCATGCTGATTGCGTGGCAGGCGCTGAACAAGTTCGCCAATCCCCAAGACGCAAAGTTTTCGGATGCGTTTCTGATCATTGCTCCGGGCATTACGATCAAAGATCGACTGCGTGTATTGCTGCCAAGCGACCCAGAGAATTACTATAAGCATTGGGACCTTGTGCCGAAGGACATGCTGGAAGACTTGGGACGGATCAAAATCATCATCACGAACTACCATGCGTTCATGCAGCGTGAGAAGATCTCGACGGGCAAGATTACCAAGAATATTCTAACGAAGGACACCGATACAAGCCCATTCACGGAATCGCCGGATGAAATGGTGCGGCGAGTATGCCGGGAGTTTGGCAACAAGACTGGCATCGTGGTGATCAACGACGAAGCACATCACTGTTACCGGCATAAAGCTGAGTCCGATGAAGAGAAGCTGAAAGGTGATGACCTATCTGAATCCAAGAAGCGTGAAGAAGCGGCGCGCGTCTGGATATCCGGGATTGAAGCGGTCAAGCGCAAACTGGGAGTCAAGGCAGTGTATGATTTGTCAGCGACGCCCTTCTTTCTGCGCGGTTCAGGCTATCAGGAAGGCAACCTGTTTGGCTGGGTAGCGTCGGACTTTTCGTTGATTGATGCGATTGAAAGCGGGATTGTCAAAGTACCGCGTGTGCCTGTGTCGGATGATTCCATGCTAGGTGAAGCACCAACTTATCGCGAACTTTGGCTGAAGATTCGCGAAGACCTGCCCAAGAAGGGTCGCGCCACAAACGACGTGTCGGGTGGCGAACCAATTCTTCCCAAGGAGCTGCAAGGCGCATTGCACAGCTTGTACGACAACTACAAAAAGTATTACGACCAGTGGAAGAACGACAGTGAATCACAGATGCGCGGTCAAACACCGCCGGTGTTTATTGTCATCTGTAACAACACGAATGTGTCGAAGCTGGTCTATGACTATGTGGCTGGTTGGGAGAAACAGCTTGACGATGGTAGATCTGTGCTGGTGCCGGGGGCGTTGGACATCTTCAGCAATGTGAACAAAGAGCAGTGGTTTGCCCGTCCGAACACAATTCTGATTGACAGCGAGCAGTTGGATTCCGGCGACGCGATGAGCAAAGAGTTCAAAGACGTCGCAAAGGCGGAGATTGACAGTTTCAAGCACGAAATGCGGCTTCGTAACCCCGGACTAGATGTGGACAGCATTACCGATGAAGATTTGTTACGCGAAGTGATGAACACGGTCGGTAAACCGGGCAAGCTGGGCGAGCAGATTAAATGCGTTGTATCCGTGTCGATGCTAACTGAAGGCTGGGACGCGAATACGGTGACGCACATTCTTGGTGTTCGAGCATTCGGAACACAATTGCTTTGCGAGCAGGTTGTAGGGCGCGGGTTGCGGCGGAGAGGATTTGCCACAGAACAGCGAACTATTAGGGTAGCAGGTAAGGACGTCACCTTTGAGTCGTTCTCGCCGGAGTATGCCGAAGTGTATGGTGTGCCGTTCTCGTTCATACCGACCAGTGGTTCCGGCGGTCCGGTGATGACCAAGGAAGTCACACGTGTGCGGGCCTTGGAAGAACGTTTTGAATGCGAAATTCACTTCCCACGCGTGGTGGGCTACCGCTACGAACTGCCGCAGGAAACGGTGACCGCAAGCTTCACGGAAGAGTCGCATTTCACGTTGTCCACAGCGGACATTCCGACGAAAGTTGAGAATGCTCCGATTGTCGGCGAGACGGCAATTCACACACTGGACGAGTTGCGCGAAAAGAGGGCGCAGGAAGTCGCGTTCAAACTGGCCAAGCTGACTTTGGATTACTATTTCCGCGATCCGGAAACAGACGGAAAGATGACCACCGAACGTCCGTGGTTGTTTCCGCCGCTGTTGGCGATTTGCCGTCAGTGGGTGGACGGCTACGTTCACATGAAGGACAACACGTTTGTTGGGATGCTGCTGCTGCATGAAATTGCCTATTTGGCGGCGGACAAGATCTATCAGGCGATAGTGCGTTCAACGTCCGGCGAAAAGCGCCTGCTTCCCGTACTGCGTCCGTATGACACACTCGGTTCGACGCGGTTTGTGGACTTCACATCGACGCGCCCGACCTATCGCACGCGAGAGGACAAGTGTCACATCTCGCACGTCCTGGCCGACACGGAATCGTGGGAACAGAAGATGGCGCAGACGCTGGAGTACATGGACGAAGTCATCTGCTACGTGAAGAATCAAGGTCTCGGCTTTACGGTTCCCTATACCTATGAAGGCAAAGTGCGCAACTATGTGCCGGATTTCATCATTCGCTTTAACGACGGCCAAGTCGAGCCGCTGAATCTGATTCTGGAAGTATCCGGTGAAGCGCGACGCGACAAAGAGGTCAAGGTCAGCACGGCGCGCACGATGTGGATTCCGGCTATCAATAATCACGGCGGTTTCGGGCGTTGGGCGTTTGTCGAGATTTCTGATCCGTGGGACGCTGAGAATACGATTCGAAACATATTAATGGAGAAATACAGGGATGGGGTTTCACAATGATGGCCGCATTTGATTACAAGTCAGTGTGCGAAAGAGTATCTCGCTATTTTGGGTACAGTGATCCCTTAATGACATTCACCGTGATTGGTAGTCAAATGGAACCCACTGTGAAGAAATACCATAAAGTACGAATGGTAGGTATCCTTTTCACACGACCAGTAACTAATCTTGCTCAGGACGAAATTATCCCGAACCTTGAGTACTTCCATGCTCGCACTGGTGAAAATATTGATTTCTTCTGTGCTGGATTTTGCGCTTATGTGCCACCAGCAAGTGGAGTTGAGTGTGTACTTGACAATACCGGACAGGAAGTGATGTTGAAGGATAGCAATATTCATTGGCAGTTTGACAACCGTGGTTTTGATCGCTTTAGAAGAGATATCGAGGTTAGGACGGAGAATAAGTGGAAATATAGCGGGGAGTCGGACCTAATTCTCATTAATGCAAAATACGACTTGCAGACACACACTGCCTCTTTGGACTTTTCGAGCGCGATTGTGCTTAATCTGTCTAAAGCGATAGCAGACAAAGCGATATTGTCTACCAGTGAGCTTTTTGAAGACATTGCGCGATTTGCCGAATCACATTCAGGAGATGACCCAACATGGGGATATAGTGATCATCGTGGCAAGAAGATTGGGAAGAGTGTCCTTCTTGATGTCCTTATGGCAATTTTGCCTGAATCAGTCAGAGATCGTTTTCGCGATTCGTTTCACTTCTATGTTAGAGACCTTTCTGGAAACTAACTCGACATCGACAAAGCATTCCCGTACGTGAGCACCTTAGATAAGTTGAACGACCAGCTTTACCGAGTTTACTCCACCGCTTGGGACAATCTGGTTCAACGTCTTCCGGATGACCGACAACTCTCGGACCCGCACTTCATAAAGGTGCCGCAGGAATACATTGACGCCAATCTGAAGCTTTTGATAATCGGCCAACAAACTAATGGCTGGACACAAGAGGGCTACAAGCCGAGGGAATCTGCCAGGCCTGATGTAGTTGATCGGATTATGCATGAGTATGACGTCTTTAAGTGCGGAATCAACTACCGCCCTACTCCGTTTTTCCAAGGGGCTCATGGATTGGCAAGACTTCTCGAACCAACGAAAGTCCCTTGCTGGTTCGTTTGGTCAAATCTTATTAAGATCGACGGCAATGGAGCCGCAGATGATAGTTGGGTCGGCGTGTATCCCGGTCAGCACATTGAAGAAATACTTGGAGAACTCCCGCTTGTGCAGTCAGAGGTTGAGATACTCAGTCCCGACGCGGTAGTGTTTTTAGTGGGACCAGACTATATAAAGCGACTTCAGCTAACCTTTCCCGACCTCGAGAGTATCAACGTGACAACCAAGAAGCCTTGGTCCGTACTGAAGTCTCCCAAACTTCCGCAACGCTCCTATGTGACCTACCACCCCAAGTACCTCCGAATGTCAGACCGCTGGAATGTGATTGACGAAATCGCGAACCACATCAAATCGAACAGTTAGAACATATGCCCCCCAAGAAACCCACGACCAAAGCCACGACCAAGACGCCGATTGCGGCGACGAAGCATAAGGACAAGCGGAAGAACATTCCGACTGAAGAGCTGGCGAACTTCATGACGGAAGAGCAGAAGCAGGAGAAGCCGCTGCTCTATCCGCGCGACCCGTCGCTCGACCCGCAACTGGTGTGGAAGGGCAAGGACGAGCTGGACCGCAAGGACCTTGAGGTGCCGTCGGTGCCAGTCTATATTCAGGAGAAGATTCACCCGCAGGCAATTGTTGAGGATCTGCGCGCCTATTCGGACGCCGGGAAGCCTGAGGACTTGCAGCTCTTCAGCGACTTCAACGGCATCAAGTTCGAGGAGATGATTGACTTCTATCATCACGAGCAGAACTGGTCGAACCGCATGATTCTCGGCGACTCGCTGCTGGTGATGACGAGCTTAGCCGAGCGCGAAGCGCTGAAGGGCAAAGTGCAGATGATCTACATTGATCCGCCCTACGGCATCAAGTTCGGCTCCAACTGGCAGGTCTCGACGCGCAAACGCGACGTGAAGGACGGCAGTGTGGAAGACGCGACGCGCCAGCCCGAGCAGGTCAAAGCCTTTCGCGACACATGGGAATTGGGCATTCACTCTTACCTGACCTACTTGCGTGACCGTCTGGTCGCTGCGCGCGAACTCTTAACAGAAAGTGGGAGCGTGTTTGTGCAGATTGGAGATGAGAATGTGCATCTGGTGCGGTGCTTGATGGATGAAGTGTTTGGAAGTGAGAACATAGTCGCGACGGTGGCGTTCAAGAAAACAGGATCTTCTACATCTGAATCCCTGAGCGTTGTCTTTGATTACGTATTGTGGTACGCGAAGTCAAAAGGAAAACTGAAATACCGCGCTCTGCTTGTAGACCGAACAGCAAACTTAGAAGCGTTAAGCTTATACCGGTATAGATTGCTTGAAAACGGGTCGGTTCAGACACTGTCCAATCTTGAGGCATCAGACACACGCGGTGCCGACGGAAAACCTTGTCAATCAGTCTCGCTAACCTCTCAACATCCAAGCAATACAAGGTCGTTGCCGTACTCTTTTCGAAATGAAAAGTTTAACCCACCCAGAGGTCGGCAATGGAGCATTTCATACGAGGGACTAGACCGCCTAAAGATATCAAGCAGACTATTCAAAGCAGGTGACAACTTACGTTTCGCATATCTACTTGATGATAACCCATTTGTGCAACAGACAAATGTTTGGACAGATTTAGGGACGGGTAGCTTCACGGAAGATCAAACCTACGTGGTTCAGACATCAGTAAAAGTGATTCAACGCTGCATGCTCATGGCCACCGATCCCGGCGACTTAGTGCTCGATCCAACCTGCGGGAGTGGGACTACGGCGTATGTTGCGGAGCAATGGGGCCGCAGGTGGATTACGATTGACACGAGCCGCGTGGCATTAGCTCTGGCCCGCACGCGCTTGATGGCCGGACGTTTTCCGTATTACCATTTGGCCGATTCCCCTGAAGGCATCAAGCAGGAAACTGAACTTACGGGGATTGTGCCGCCGCCCTTCAAGACCACCGGCGACATCCGTAAGGGCTTCGTCTATAAACGCGTGCCGCATATCACGCTGAAGTCCATCGCCAACAATAGCGAGATTGATGTCATCTACGAAAAGTGGCAAGCGAAGCTCGAACCGCTCCGCGAGAAGCTGAATAAGCAACTGAAGCAGAAGTGGGAAGAATGGGAGATACCGCGCGAAGCAGACTCGAAGTGGGACGCGGCAACCAAGGACGCTCACAAGACGTGGTGGGAGTATCGCAGACTGCGGCAGAAGGAGATTGACGAAAGCATTGCCAAGCGCGCCGACACCGAACTGCTCTACGACCAACCCTATGAAGACAAGAAGCGCATGCGCGTGACCGGACCGTTCACGGTGGAAAGCCTGTCGCCGCATCGCCGATTGTCGGTTGAGCAGAAGAAGAAGGACGCAGAGCAATGGAAAGACGGACGCAACTTGCGTGTGCACGGCGCCGACCAGTTTGCGCAAATGATTCTTGAGAACCTGCGCAAAGCAGGCGTGCAGAACACTTACAAGAACGAACGGCTGAAATTTGACCGCTTGGAGATTTTCCCCGGCGAATGGCTGCAAGGCGAAGGTGAATACACCGATACATCCAGCAAACAAAAGCGCGTCGCCGTGTGCATCGGCCCCGAATACGGCACGGTCAGTCCGGATTTGATCAAGGAAGCCGCCAAGGAAGCCATGCGCGGCGCAGGGTTCGATATGCTGCTCGTCTGCGGCTTCGCGTTCGATCCGCTAATTAACGAAGAGGTCAAGCAGTACGGACGATTGATGGTGCTGCCTGTGCGCATGAACAGCGATCTTTCGATGGGCAACGAACTCCTGAAAAAGACCGGCACCGGCAACCTGTTCATGATCTTCGGCGAACCCGACATCAAGATCAGCACGCTGAAAGACGGCCAACTGCAAGTCGAAATCAAAGGTCTGGATGTTTACGATCCTACAACGGGACAAATTCGCTCCAGCAAGACCGACGACATCGCCTGCTGGTTCATTGACACGAACTACAACGGAGAGAGCTTCTTCGTCCGCCATGCCTACTTCACCGGCGAAGGCGACCCATACAAGAAACTGAAGACCGTGCTGAAAGCCGAAATCGACGAAGACGCCTGGTCTACGCTCTATTCCACCGTCAGCCGCCCCTTCGACCCGCCCGCAAAAGGCCGCATCGCTATCAAGGTCATCAACCACTACGGTGACGAAGTAGTGCAAGTGTATGAGGTGGGGAAGAAATAGGATGTGACCGTTTATCGTAAGGACGGAGATCGCCCATTGCCCGTACAAACTTCGTGCTGATGGTATTCTCTCAATATGAAAATCACAAAAGTGGAAAGTAAACAGGTAGTACCCTGAACGCCAAATCTGCAATTCCGTATCTCCAGATGGAGTCAAACCATGCCTGATTCGTCTCTATTAAACCTTCACAGCAGTCTTCGCAAGGTAAAGCATCGATGGGCTATATTCCTTGGAGCGGGATCGAGCTACGACTTCGGGATTCCCACAATGGCAGAAATGGCAAGCGTATTGATGAAAGTGGTGGAGGGTGGCAAGCCTGAACATTGCCTGACGCAGCCTACGATCGATCTTCTGAAGACACTCTGCCCGGCCAGCAATGATACCGCACACAGTTGGAATGTGGAAGATCTGCTTACACGTCTACACCAGATTATCGAAGCAACAAAGGCTCCGACACAATCCTTCATCCCATTGAGCGCCTCGATAGGCGGAGCAGCAATCGATGCGCACATCGTGTGCAAGGCGTCTGACGAGCTGGTTATGTTTATGTGTAATATGTGTGAGCTTGGCGGTCAGAAACGTGCAAGCCATGGCTCGGGAAAGATCAACTATATCTCCGACTTCTTTTTGACGCTCGGAGCAATGGGGACCGACATACGGGTTTTCACAACCAATATTGATCTATGTGTAGAAGCCGCGCTAGTCCAGCTATCCCAACGGCCACAGGCAAATAGGCGACCCGACATGGTCTTAATAGATGGTTTCGAAAGCGCTCTGGTGCCAACCTTTGGCTTCGACTGTTATCGAAGAGAATCTAAGTCCTTTGGGGATCGAATACCTGTCTACCTTTGGAAATTGCATGGCTCCATTGACTGGACTTATTCCCGCCCAGCGCCACCTTCAGTTCCGAATGAAATAAGTGATGGGCTCGCTCAGGCCGGATTTAGTGACCAGTCAATAATTGTACGAAGGGTTGATGGTGAGCTATGGAAACAGCTGTATGACAGCGGAGCCCTTCACTCACCGTTGCCTGAAGATAGCCCACGACGAGTTGTTTTCCCGACACCAGCCAAGTATTCGCAGACATACACCTATCCTTACATCAACCTTTACGAATCCTTCCGCCGCACTCTTCAGGATATCGAACTTCTCATCTGCGTTGGAACCAGCTTTCCTGACCAGCACATTCGCTCCGCAATCAGGTCTTTTGTCGAGCGCGACAACACACTGCTGTTTGTTGCTGATCCAAAGATGGGTGACGAGGCACTCGCGAAATTGTTTGGAAAGGCGACGACTATCCAGCCCGTGATTCAGAAAGGATTCGAGGACTTCGTCAGTGAATTCATGGCGCTAGAGTCAGGACTAGTGACGAAAAACACGCAGGCTAAAGCGTCGGAGGCGGGCAAATGAGCAAGAATGTTGGTCAGGTTTTAGCTGCTTCAGGATCGAGTATAACGGTTGAGGTTCATCACGATCTCAGCGATCTGCATGTCCGTCACGACGGCAAGACGTACACCGTGGGGCAACCGGGATCGTACCTAGTCATAGACGGAGGGCATGACAAGCATCTGATGCTAGTCGCTACTGTCCGTAAGAACAGGTGGACTCCGCCGGACTCAACAACTGGCTCAGGCAACGACAATTACTTCCCGCCGAAGGGAAACTTTCCGTACCTTCCAGTGCCCACGACTCAGGTGGATCAAACCTTGATCGACGGGATTCTCGTCGGCACAATTGTTGGGCAGACATTTGAGGTGGGGATTTCTCGCCTTCCAGTGGTGGGCGATACAGTTACTCTGGCATTGGAAGACCACCTTCGGATCGCGCTTTCACCGCCTAAGGATCGAAAGATTCTCTCCATAGGCAGTTACGTTGACTCTGATTTGCCCGTATTCCTCGATGTTGACCACCTCTTAGGCAAACATACCGCCATCGTTGGGACAACCGGCTGTGGAAAATCCTACATGGTCGCTCGGTTGATTCAGCAACTTGTAGAAGAATTTCCGGCTGCCAACATTGTAGTGTTCGATCTGCATGGAGAATATGGGGAATGTTTTCCGAACTCGCGTTATGTAAGAGCAGATAGCTTGTCGCTTCCAGCGTGGCTGCACTCCTTCTCCGACCTTTTCTTACTGTGTGCAGATCTTGACAATCAGTTTAACATCCATAACCAAAGTTGGGCCTTCCGCGACGCTATTCTAAAGCTAAAACAGGCGTATTGCCGCGACGTATTGAATGATACCGGGCTCGCCGACAAGATCGACCTCGACGCACCCATACCGTTCAAATTCGAAAGTCTGCAGAACTATTTGCACAACTTGAACAACGCCACGCAAGACGATTCTGACAAATGGGCACTTGAAGCGGGGGAGACAGAGGATTGGTTCGGGAAGGTAATGCGATTCCAGCCCAAAAAGCCCAGGTCGATTAGTGGTGGGCCTCTCCATGGCCAGTTAGATAGGCTCGTTCTTCGGGTCGATTCCCGTGTGAAGGATCCACGCTACGCTTTTATGTTTCAGTATGACCTCGGCAAGAGTGGTGAGCTACCGGAAATGATCAAGAAATTGACGGGGTTCCTTTCTGGGGATTCTAAGCCAATAACGGTTTTCGACCTAAGTTACATGCCTTCTGAAACAGTGGGTACCGTAGTTGCTACGCTGTCAAGAATACTGTTCCAGACGCATTTCTTGGCAGATCGCGGGAGTTGCACCCCGACTCTTGCCGTGTACGAGGAGGCGCACAATTACATATCCAGAAGTGGACGTGGCGCGTACGGAGAGGCGCGAGATAGTGTTGAGAGGATTGCGAAGGAAGGGAGAAAGTTTGGTATCGGCATGCTTGTCGTGAGCCAACGGCCCAGTGAACTGAGCGAGACTTTGCTCAGCCAGTGCAACACGTATTTGTGCATGCGTCTCGCGAATACCGCCGACAAGAATCACATAGTCGCCTTGCTTCCCGATTCGATGCACATACTCACAGAAGTGTTACCAGTTCTCCCACGCGGTCAGGCCGTTGTTATTGGCCAAGCCAGCAAGATGCCAGTCAGGCTCATGGTTGCGGAAATTTCGGACACCCATATGGTGCCCAACAGTGGGGATTCTGAATTCGGAAAGCACTGGAGCGTTGAGATTGACAAGCGCAGAGAACCGGATATTGTGAAGATCTGTGACTACTGGATTCGATCAGAGAAACCAGTGCACGATTCGAATGATAACAACTGATCTAGCTCCCGAGATCAGCACCTCGATGAAAGTCATCTGACACTGCGTGTTGACGAAGGCCGGCGCCGAGATGAATGGCCCACGCGCAGATCCTTATCGAACAGTGGCGGGAGCATTATAACACGGTCAGGCTGCATAGCTCACACGACAATAAACCGCCAGCACCGGAAGAGACAAGTGTGAATTCGCGTCTGGTACAGAAAATGGGGCAGAGCGACACATCGACAATTGCCATAGTCGAAGGGATGGACTATTCAGCTTAGTTAAGTTTCTCACATTGCAGATTACGTCGAAGCCGTTGAGTTATTGTCACTCGACTTTCTTACGGACTGCGACTCTACAGGCTTAAATGGTAATACCCAGACTACAAAACGCATCGTATACGCCCTATTGCAAAACAAGATGATACACAACCAGGTCACTAAACTCAACTGCCAACCTGTGCCACGGCTACACAACAAGAAGACTACCCTACTCTTGTCGATACATGTACGAGGGTAATCTACTCTGGATATCTAATGAAATATTGTTCAATAACTGACCAGAATATACAATGAGGCGAGAAGAGTTAATATTAAAACAGTGTGAAAACTGTAGCGTAATGTGTCCTAAACCTGAAGCAATTGGGATAGGTGGGTCCATCGGCAGACGAGATTCTGATTCACTTTCCGATATTGACATATTTGTGATATTCCCCCAAGTCAAGTTCTTTCGGGTTCTAATGGACTTTCCTGAACAGATCAAGCATCCAATTCCAGTTATAGGACATACAGACCTCGTTTGCGTTAAAGACTTTGGGTTCATATACACTTTTATTCTTGAGGATGGAACAGAAATTGACTATGCCTTGAATAGCGAAGACACTCTGGGGGTACACTCTATGCGCGCCAATACCAGAATTGTATACGACAGTACTGGTTACCTTACGCGAATCGTTGAGCAATCGAAGGCACACTCTGTCGATCATAAACGTGATTACCAATCAAATGCATTGCCCGAATCTATTATGAGGCTACTAAAGATAAAACGTGCGTTGTACAGAGACGAGCATGCGGCCTATTATTACAATATGGACAAACTTCGTCTGATAATGGTTGGTATTGAACGCGCAGTCTTTTCAGGTAACGCCTACAATTCATTTCATTCGGATAGGCGCCTTCAAATTGAATGTGGATCAGTCTATGAAAGGAGTGTTTTAGAGACATTTCCAATTCCAATTGAAGACAAGCGAAATTTGTTTGTATTTGACATGATCTGTAACAGGATTAACGAAGGTCTTGCTCTAATAGATGCGAACCTTCACGCAAAAGAGGCTGCACTCGCATTGAAAGAGCAGCTTATTCATGACATTAGGAATAAATTGACTTTGCTCTTCTGATTATGAATAGTCTAATAAAAGAGGTTGGCTCAAAGAGCGTCATTGCAGCTCTGGGTTTCGTAATACGCCATATAGACAATTATGGTGCAGAATGCTTTGTTTCATTAAAATCTATCGAACTGTTTAGGATTAGACCTCTGTCGCGATTCGCAGTCCGAGTTCGATATGACCAAGCCACAGATCTATTAGAAATGTATAATAAGAACGGCCTTATTCCATTTGAGCCCGCAATACTAGATCTCGATTGCGGTGTGCGAATACTTTTTCCACCAGTTGTGGAGGAATGGGAACATGGTTGTTTTGTCATCGACGGAATACACAGACTCCTAGCGGCCAGGTCACGACAAATCCAGTCAGTTATGTGTATTGTGGTCTCCTCTCCTTACCTACCGATGCTACCGTGCGAAGCTTGTTCATGGGATGATTTACGTTTGGAAGATGAGCAGAGAAGTTTAAGTGAGGTACTTCCTAATCTCGATCTCAACCTATTCAGGCCAATGAATGATTTAATGAAACAAATTGACTCTACATATACTAATCGTCAATCTGCTCTACAGATGGTAAAACAATGGTCCAATTCACAAAACTACAAAAGGGAAAAGAGCAATGAGTGAATTCAACTGGCGCGCCGAAAATGGCTCAAGCAACGATAAAGTACCAATTGAGTCGATTCCTCAGCGAGTTGCTTTAACTGCGACGGGAATAGTAATGAGTCCACGAACCGAGTCGGGCAGATCTATACTGCTTTGTAATCCGCACCCAGAATCTTGGAACAGTTGGATGCTTCCCTACGGATCGATCCAATTAGATGAAATTGAAGTAAATAAAGGTGTCACTTTCATGGAGTTGGCACGCTTCATGATTGATGTCAAGAATGAACATATTACTGAATTTCGAAATACGGCTTTTGGCCAGATCATCGTAACTGCTGGATTGCGACAAACGCAGTCGAGCGATGATCCGCTACTTGCAAATTTCTCCCTGAAGTATTCAAAAAGCGCCAACAAGTGGACACTCTACTATTTTAACTATTTTATCTTTAAGGATATAGACGAGGTTTCGCCGATTGTTGCGGCAGAGTGGCTTCAGCTTATTGGTCGCGAGTACGAAGACGTGATTAAAACAAGAATATTTCGCGGCCTAAAACTCGCGGAGAATGTGTTGCCCGTAATTACCTACCTAAGCGCGTCAGAGGCATAGCGAGACAACAAATGAGCAAGGTTGAAAAGAACGAGCATCTGGATTCATCCGGTTACTTCATCTTAGATGAGCTCCCGAATGATTGCGAACTAGCACATATACCAAGTCAATTGTGGCTACTTCTAACATTAGAGATTGTGGTGTCGGATTCGACTGGCGAGTCCCTTGTACTGACATACCCTAGTTATGGACTGGAGCACGACAGTGATTCAGATGGAGTGGCTGAAGGATATTGGACACCCCCGTTTCTTGGCTATCCAATTAATCTCGGCTACCGAACACCCGATACCGTTGGTGTGATCAAAGAACTTTGTGACAAATACGAAGAGTCACTTGAGTCGGCAGCGCAGGTCAACCAATTGGCATATACTATGGGACTCCCTAGCCCAGCGATTTCGAAAATTGGGAGCATTATAGAATTGAAGAGATCACCGCGAACACCAGGGTTGTGGAAGTGCTATAAAGTAGTTAGATATTGTTGTGAGCAATTGGGTTCACGAGGCCGACGCAATTTAGCGGATCCCGAGAACCGAAAGGGATATGTATTCCTTCCACTCACGAATATGGAAACTGTATTGAAGTCACAATTGAGCGAGAAACATGCCAGAGTGGAGCGGTACTACTTGTCAAAACCTTTGGTGAGTAATCTTGACTATGTATTAAGCTCAAAAGAGACTATATCGGCAATGCGCTCAAGAGCAATACGTCTTAGCGACGAGCACTTTAAATATGAGGAAGAGGGGATCATCGTATGTGTTGACCTTGCCGGTTATGGCACGGCATGCAAGTATGCATTGGAAAACATGCACTCTTTTAATGACTATGGAGAGAGTATCTCAATGTATTTTCGTCACTCAATAGCTCGGATATTCTACGACTTTCTTTCAATCCTTGGGGTCACGCAGGTTCATACGGCAGGAGATGGCTTCATCGCGGCTATACCAAAACGTCACTTTCGAATCGTCGGAGAAGATCGTATTGTGGATGAGTTGTTTTGTTCTTATTATGCAATGTTAGGACGTGTGCTGGAACTTAACAATGCTATAAAAGACCCATCATCTTGGGTTGGCTCTCGTATTGCACTTCACTATGGTTCCTATCGATATGGCCGTATAGCAACCACAAGGAGCGTAGCCTCTGATTTTGATGGTGCCTCTGTAATTGAAGTTGCTCGACTTGAAGCAGCACTTAGGGAGTATACAAAGGGAAGCTTGCATTCAACTAAATGTGATCAAGGCGATGTTCAAGGAACTAGGAAGTCAAGTCTGGCACATTCACATACACTAATTTGTAGCGCTAGCTTTTGTGACACTGGAGTGTACCCCATTTTCTGGACAGTCAGATGTGTAGCGATAGATGGGGTTGCGGGGTTTGATTTTGTTTAAGTTCGAAGGCCATCGGGGATAGGTACCCGAGGCTTGAGTGCAGTCGT
>Ga0154020_10003733_pt1 | contig 18265 bp, 15 predicted proteins | sample Klosneuvirus_201_FD_109709 | JGI IMG/M metagenome (GOLD analysis project Ga0154020, IMG submission 109709) | Active sludge microbial communities from wastewater, Klosterneuburg, Austria - Klosneuvirus_20160825_MG | ecosystem: Engineered > WWTP > Aerobic digester > Activated sludge | place... | reverse complement strand
GCCAAATTTGTGGAAGTGCCACTCAGTGATGAAGAAAAAACCAGGGCTGAAACAGCGGGCGGCTATGCAACAGAGATGTCGGATGACTATAAGCGGCGCCAGGGCGAGTTGGTACATGAACGCGCGATTGCGGCAGATATCATCATTACAACTGCATTAATTCCCGGGCGTCCGGCGCCTGTTCTGATCAAGGAAGCAACCGTGCAAGCAATGAAACCAGGTTCGGTGATTGTGGATATGGCGGTTGAGGCGGGTGGCAATTGCCCCCTGTCAGAACTGGATAAGACAGTCGTTAAGCACGGCGTGCATTTGATTGGCATTTCAAATCTTCCAGGATTGGTGGCAGCTGATTCCAGTACATTGTATGCACGAAACTTGATGAATTTTCTGAATTTGATGCTCGATCCAGAAAGCGGTGAACTTAAAATCGATCGTGCAGATGAAATTATTGCAGGGACATTGCTTTGTGCGGGCGGAGAAATCGTCAGTAAATCATAATCGACACCGAGCGCAATAAAAACGCAATATCAATTGCTACGTGTGGAACGTACGGTTAACGAATTTTAAAGGAGTAATCATGATTGGTGAAATTGACCCATTTATTATCAATCTAACAGTTTTTGTGCTGGCGATTTTTGTTGGCTATCATGTTGTATGGAATGTGACTCCAGCTTTACATACGCCTCTGATGTCAGTTACTAACGCTATTTCTGGCATTATTCTTGTGGGCGCGATGTTGGCGGCTGGACCGGCTGAGACGGATTGGGGAGTCTGGTTGGGTGCTGTCGCGGTAACACTGGCTGCAATTAATGTGTTTGGTGGATTTCTGGTAAGTCAGCGCATGCTGGAAATGTTCAAGAAAAAAGAAAAAAAAGGAAACGCGTAAATGTCAGCAAATATGGTAGCACTTGCATATTTAGTGGCTTCAGTATTTTTTATACTGGCACTAAAAGGGCTAAGCTCGCCTGAATCTGCACGCCGTGGAAATTTATTCGGTATGGTTGGTATGGCAATCGCGGTTGCCACAACCTTGACGCTTACCCAGAACTGGCCTCTGATTTTAGGATGTATCGCAGTGGGCGGCATTATTGGCGCGCTTGTTGCGCAGCGTGTGCAGATGACAGCAATGCCGGAACTGGTTGCGTTTATGCACTCACTGGTTGGTTTAGCCGCCGTATTTATTGCGGTTGCAGCGGTTAATAATCCGGTTTCATTCGGGTTGCCAGAGATTCTCTCCGGTGGCAGTAAACTGGAATTGTTCCTGGGCACCTTTATTGGTGCCATGACATGGTCGGGTTCAGTGATCGCGTTTCTGAAGTTATCCGGCCGCATGAGCGGCACCCCGATTGTTTTCAGCGGTCAGCATATGATTAATCTGCTGCTGGCAATCATCATGATCGGATTTGGTCTGTGGTTTTTCTTTAGTGAAACAACAAACTGGAACGCGTTTATTGCAATGACCGCAATTGCTTTTATCTTGGGATTCCTGATTATTGTTCCTATTGGCGGCGCTGATATGCCAGTAGTGATATCCATGCTTAACTCGTATTCTGGCTGGGCTGCAGCGGGTATTGGTTTTTCTCTGGGTAATCCAATGCTGATTATCGCAGGATCACTGGTAGGCAGTTCGGGTGCAATTCTCTCCTATATCATGTGTAAAGCGATGAATCGGCCATTTCTATCGGTTATATTGGGTGGTTTTGGCAGTGATGGCGGAACCGCAGCCGCAGCAGATGATGGTGGTGTACAGAAGACATACCGGAGCGGCAGTGCGGAAGATGCAGCTTTCTTAATGGGCAATGCCGATAGTGTCATAATTGTTCCTGGTTATGGTTTGGCCGTTGCAAGGGCGCAGCATGCTGTCAAGGAATTGGCTGAGATACTGCATGAAAAAGGGGTTAATGTACGCTTCGCGATTCATCCGGTAGCTGGACGTATGCCGGGGCACATGAATGTGTTGCTGGCAGAAGCTGAGATACCTTATGAACAGGTCCTGGAAATGGATGAAATTAACAGCGACTTTTCAAACACAGATGTTGTGTTGGTGTTGGGTGCAAATGATGTGGTAAATCCAGCAGCAAATGTTCCAGGCAGCCCAATTTATGGTATGCCAATATTGGATGCGCATAAAGCGCGTACCGTTATGGTTGTTAAACGCAGTATGGCTGTGGGTTATGCCGGTCTTGATAACGATCTGTTCTATATGGATAAAACCATGATGATATTCGGGGATGCCAAGAAAGTTGTTGAACACATGGTCAAAGCGCTGTGACGTACTGAAAGGTCTTTATTACAAGGACAAAGGCGCAATTATTTTTAATAATTGCGCCTTTGTCCTTGTAGCGTTGATCCAGAATTGTTGCGTACAAAATCACGTTCCGCAAAAGGTTTGATACACACCTTCTGAAGGTGCCGGTGGAGTGCAGTAATCACTATATTCCGGTGCATCGGTGTATGGGTTTGTCACTGCCGCAAGCAGCCGATGCATTAGCGAGTAATCGCCTCGTTCAGAGGCCGCTGCCAGCGCCTCTTCAACGCGGTGGTTGCGCGGTATGATTGCAGGGTTGTTCGCCCGCATTAAACACAATGCAGACGCGCTGGGTTCAGATTGGATCGATAGTCTTGCCTGCCAGCGTGCATGCCATTCAACATATTCGGCGTCTTGAAACACGGCATCTTTGGGAAAGTCTTCGGAAGCCAGTGCATGGAAGCTTCTGGTGTAATCGGCCTTGTGCTTGTACATCCAGGTAAGCAGATCTGCAATGAGCTCGGTATCCCCGGCGTCTTCTGTGAAAAACCCCAATTTTTTCTGCATTCCCGCGATCCAGTGGGCTTGGTATATCTCCGGGAAGGCATGAATGGCTTGTTCCGCTAACGCCACTGCTTTTTCCTGCTGCGGGTGGATGAGCGACAGCATTGTTTCGGCAAAGCGTGTGAGGTTCCATTGCGCCATGTGCGGCTGGTTGCTGTAACCATAACGGCCATGATAGTCGATAGAACTGAATACCGTATCCGGATCATACGCATCCATAAATGCACAAGGGCCATAATCAATCGTCTCGCCGCTAATGGCCATATTATCGGTATTCATCACGCCATGAATGAAACCAACCAGTAACCACTTCGCTACGAGCGATGCCTGGCGTTCAATCACTCTATTTAAGAGCGCAAGATAGGGGTTTTCTGCTTCACTAAGACCCGGGTAATGGCGCTGGATAACATAATCAGTTAGGGTTTTAATTCCCGCTTTATCCCCAGTTCTCGCGACATATTCAAATGTACCCACACGAATATGACTGGCAGCTACGCGAGTAAGAATCGCGCCGGGGAGCATGGTTTCTCGCATCACAGACTCGCCGGTGGTCACAACAGCAAGACTGCGCGTGGTGGGTATATCAAGCGCATGCATCGCCTCGCTGATGATATATTCGCGCAACATCGGTGCAAGCGCCGCACGGCCATCACCATGCCGTGAAAACGGCGTCTGGCCAGAGCCTTTTAGCTGAATATCATACCGCTTACCTGCCGGGGTGAGATGTTCGCCAAGTAATATCGCCCGCCCATCACCGAGCATCGTAAAGTTACCGAACTGATGGCCGGCATAGGCTTGTGCAATCGGTTGCATCGAGTCTGGTAATGCATTGCCGGAAAACAGCAAAGCGGCTTCTTCCTCGGATAGCGTGCAGAAATCCAATCCCAGCGATTCTGCAAGCGCATGATTTAATATTCCCACTTGCGGCGCACGCACTGGCACTGGGTGAAGCTGCGCGTAGAACGATTGGGGCAAACGCGCATAGCTGTTATCAAACCGCCAGCCAATGCGATCGTTCGCAGGCTTTGTGTTTGTTTTCAGTGCCATATCATATCCATTAAGTAGGGCATTATCCGTCAAGTCAGGCATTGTAAAGCATTAACCAATGAGACATTCGATTCGGGCATAGGTTTTGCGAAATCTTGTTAAAACCACAAGAAGTAAGCGGCTATTGCTGCCCAATTGCCATCAACTGATTCATTTCAGGGAATCTATTACAATCGTGATAAGGGCTTTAGCCTGCAACAGTTGTTTATAACAATAAGGCAGATAGCACACAATCGCCCGAAATTCGTGTTTAAAATGCCTTGCGCGGCAATTCGATCATGTTTTTTAGAACCGCTTCCTGTTTCAGCGCCACGTCAATACCAATAAAAAACACCTGGTTTTGCCTGTGATTGTTTCGAATCAATTGCATCACCCGATGTTCGATCTCCAGCCATTTCAGCATATAAGACTGAAAGCGATTGAGTGTCGGCGGATAGAATTTTAAAGAGAACTTAACCCGGATATTGCATGAATTGCACACACCCTCATTTGTCTCTTGATTCCACAAGGGATTTGTCTCAATCAGGTGTATGTATAACTACACCGCTTCTTCGAAAAATACCTTGTGAAACAGAAATTGATTGTTGCATCGAGCAAAACATTTGATTACAATAACTGCAACATTGTTGCGTTTATTTGAGTATGTTTAATGAGTTTCACACTACCGCTGAAGAGTTGATCCGGCACAGCGGCGGACGGGCAACGGCAGGCAGAATTGGAATACTGGCCATTTTACTGGCGGAACAACAAGCAATCACGCACCGGGAAATTGAACAGCGTTACCCGGAAGCATTGCAATTGGATCGAGTAACTTTATATCGCGCGCTCGAATGGCTTGCCGGAAAAAATCTGATCCACAAAGTAACCAGTGATGACCGGGTCTGGCGTTATCATGCCAACCGGGAATTGCATTCGCATCAACATGCACATTTCAAATGTACTCGTTGTGCGCAAATGATCTGCCTGAGTGATTTGCCGATTGATCAAAGCTGGCCTTTACCGATCGGTTATCGATTTCAAGAAATTGAGTTAACGGTAAAAGGCCTCTGTGCAGATTGCTGTTAAGAAATTCACATTACAAAGCATAAAAGGTCGTGTGATCTTCTATGATTACCAAATAAGTTTGAATTCTCAATGATACGTAAAAGCTTATTTCTGATTTTGACGTTGGCATTATTGTCTGTGCCGATCTTTTCGATGGCGCACACTTTTACGCATTTTTCGCAGATCGATGTGCTGAATGTCGATGAAATAGAAGATGATGATGACGCCATTCTTGATGAAATCTGCTTTGATTGTCTTGCGCTTACATCACTAACCATCATTTTGATCACTTCAGGACTTTCACTGAGTGATTCAGCGTCACATGTGCAGCAATCATTACTGACGGCCAGACTCCATTCTGACAATAAATACTTTCCTTATTATTCGCACGCTCCGCCACCCTTTTCCTAGCATTTAAGCTTAATCTGAATCAGATCTTGGATAATCCATTGATTGTCCTGACCTATTTTTATCTCAATGAATGATTAGCTTCATTCATTCCACTGAGTTGCATAACAAATGCCAATTCTAAGTCGGGAAAGCTATATGACTAATTCTGATTGCAATTTATATAAAATAAATTGGCCAGGTAAGGGGTGTTTATTTAAACTAGCGCCTCTTATCCTGTTATTTTTCCTGATGAATATACCTGATATTCACGCACAAAGTGCGAGCAAAAACATTGAGCTACCGAGCGTTGTTATTACTGCGCCTTCCGGAAGTTCAAGTGAATCGACAGGATTCAAGGCTGATAATGTATTACAAGGGGATCGCCTACGTCGAAATCGTGAAAGTAATTTGGGTGATACGCTATCTCATGAACTGGGCGTTGGTTCAAGCAGCTTTGGACCAGGTGCTGGTCGTCCGATTATTAGAGGACAAGATGGGACACGTGTTCAGGTGCTAGAAAACAGCCTTGTTACTGGCGATCTTTCAATTATCAGTCCAGATCATGCAGTAGCAACAGAAACCCTGAATGCTTCCCGCATAGAAATTCTCCGCGGACCATCCACGTTGTTGTATGGTAGCGGTGTATCGGGTGGTGTAGTTAATGTTTTAAATGAACGTATTCCTGATCGTGTGTTTAAGGCGCCACAAGCTAACTTTGAAGGGCGTTTCAATTCTGCTATGGAAGAGCGTGCCGGTGCACTTAATGCATCGGGAAGCCTGGGTAAAATGTCCTGGAATATCGAAGGTGCCAAAAGAATAACCAATGACATCCATATTCCAGGTCGCGCAATCGTGAATGATCCCAATAGTGAGGCCGGTTTTGTCAGAAACAGTGCAATTGATTCCAGTAATTTATCCGTAGGTAGTTCTTATATTGGTGAGCGTGGCTTTATGGGTATGTCTATCTCAAGATTAGATAATTTGTATGGCATTCCAACCCCTGAAGGAGCAAGAATTGATATGGGTCAGACTCGCTATGGTTTGGCCGGTGATCTGGATAATCCGTTAAAAGGATTCCAACAACTCAAAATGCGGTTTAGTTATAACGATTACAAGCATAATGAGCTTGAGCAGAGCGGTGAAATTGCAACTCGATTTAAAAATGATGAAATAGATGGCCGCGCCGAGTTACTACATTCGCCCATTGCTAAATGGCAAGGTGTAATGGGGATTCAATTACAAAATCGTAAATTTTCCGCAAAAGGTGAAGAAGCTTTCGTACCACCCAGTTTATCGCAATCAGTCGGATTATTTATGCTTGAAAAGCGTGATTGGCAACGTTGGCAGTTTGAAGTGGGGGGGCGTATTGAACATACTACACATAACCCGCAAGCAACATTGCTTCAAAACCGTGACTTTAACCTGTATAGCGTCTCCACCGGTGGCGCCTGGAAATTCATGGATGGTTATCAAATGGATCTAACCGCCACACGCGGACAACGCGCACCAAGTACTGTCGTACTCTATGCAAATGGCATTCATATGGCTACCAGCACTTATGATCAGGGTGATCAAACTCTGAGAAAAGAAACTTCCAATAACTTTGATATTGCACTGCAAAAAACTGAAGGCATTATTACAGGAAAAGTTAATATATTCTATAACAATAACAATGATTATATTTTCCCGAAATTTCTTGACAACAATGGTGATGGCTTAGCGGATAGAGTTAATGACGAAGGTGTATTGGATACGAACGGCTTTTTTCTGGTTCAGGATTATGCGCAAACCCGTGCAAAATTTTACGGACTGGAATCTGAGGCCATTGTGACACTATTACCCGATATGCTGAATTTGCGGCTATTTACCGATATCGTCTATGGCAAGCTGAAAGATAACGGCAATATCCCGCGTTTGACACCGCAACGTTTTGGTTTTGATCTGGACTACAAGAAAAATGCATGGATAGCCAATTTTAACCTTACACGTGTGACACGCCAGGATCGCGTAGCCGCATTCGAAACCGAAACCTCTGGCTATACTTTGATGAATGCGGAAATGGGTTATCACATGAAATTAACCAAATCCGTTAACTATAGACTTTTCCTGCAGGGCAGAAATTTATTGGATGAAGAAATGCGCGTTCACACTTCTTTCTTGAAGAATTTCGCACCCTTGCCAGGGCGGGCTATTGTTGCAGGAGTTAGAGGTGTGTTTTGAAAATTGATCCTGCCAGTATTCAAACATGGGTGCGCTCAATAGTAGTCATGGAAAGACAAAATTTAGATTCTGAGCAAAGATCATGAATAGCATATTCTCAATGTAGCAAAGTTAACAGAGATGGTTGAGTAAGCGAGTGGAAATTTGTATTCCAAGAAAATTGCATCAAAAAAAAGCACACCAGTTTCATGGTGTGCTTTTTTAACTAACCTAAAAACTTATTTACAAGAGCGGTATAATCAATAATGCCACAATGTTAATGATCTTGATCAGCGGGTTAATCGCTGGACCCGCGGTATCCTTATAAGGATCGCCAACCGTATCACCAGTTACCGAAGCTTTGTGGGCATCACTACCTTTACCTCCAAAGTGTCCATCTTCGATATATTTCTTCGCGTTATCCCATGCACCACCACCTGTTGTCATGGAAATTGCAACAAACAGACCGGTTACGATAGAACCCATCAATACACCACCTAAAGCTTGTGGTCCAAGAATCACACCCACTAAGAGCGGAATCAGTACAGGCAATAATGATGGAATCATCATTTCCTTGATAGCTGCTTGGGTCAGCATATCCACTGCACGCGAATAATCTGGCTTGGCTGTACCTTCCATAATTCCAGGAATTTCCTTGAACTGACGACGCACTTCAATAACCACTGAGCTTGCGGCACGCCCTACAGCTTCCATCGACATCGCACCAAATAAATAAGGAATCATGCCGCCAATAAACAGGCCAATAATGACCATGTGATTGGATAAATCAAAGGTTACCGCATGCCCAGCATGTTCCAGCGCATGGGTATAATCAGCAAACAATACCAAAGCGGCTAAACCGGCTGAACCAATTGCATAACCCTTGGTAACTGCTTTGGTTGTATTGCCAACAGCATCCAGTGGATCAGTTATAGCGCGAACTGAATCTGGCATTTCAGACATTTCGGCAATACCGCCCGCATTATCAGTAATTGGACCATACGCATCCAACGCCACAATAATACCCGTCATGGATAACATCGCTGTTGCAGCGATAGCAATACCGTACAAGCCTGCTAGTGAATAGGCCAACAAAATACTGATGCAGACAGCCAATACAGGTGCTGCAGTTGAACGCATTGAAACACCCAAACCAGCGATAATATTAGTTGCATGACCAGTGGTTGATGCTTCAGCAACATGCTGAACGGGTGGATAATCCGTTGAAGTGTAGTACTCAGTAATGACAACCATAAGCCCTGTAAGCACCAGCCCAATTGTTGCGGCCAGGAATATACGCATAACCAGCATGCCACCAGCTACTTCAGTTCCATCAATATCAAGAGACATATCGCCCATGAACCAAACAGTAACAGGAAGATAAGCAAATAAAGCAATACCGCCAGCTACTGCCAAGCCACGATAGAGTGCATTCATAATCTTGCCACCTTCACGCATCTTGACATAGTAGCAACCAATAATTGATGCAATGATGGAAACGGCACCTAACATTAAAGGATAAATCACAGCGTCAATGGCATTCGTTGAAAATAGCAGCGCACCCAAGATCATGGTAGCGATGATTGTTACCGCGTAGGTTTCAAAAAGATCAGCAGCCATACCTGCGCAGTCACCCACATTATCACCCACATTATCGGCAATAACCGCTGGATTACGTGGATCATCTTCTGGAATACCTGCTTCAACTTTTCCAACCAGATCAGCGCCCACGTCAGCTCCTTTAGTGAAAATACCACCACCCAAACGAGCAAAAATAGAAATCAGAGATCCGCCAAATGCAAAACCGATTAATGGTTTAATCACATCGCTGATCGGCTGACTGGGGTCCGCGCCATCAAATAACGTAGCACAGTAACCCGCGACACCGAGCAGGCCTAAACCTACCACCAGCATTCCAGTCACAGCGCCGCCTCGGAAGGCAATAGCAAGCGCTTCATTCAACCCAACAGTCGCGGCCTGCGCAGTGCGGACATTCGATTGAACTGAAACATTCATACCCAGAAAACCGGCAGCACCAGACAGCACTGCACCCAAAGCAAACCCAATGGCCGTATCCCAACTGATCGCAATTGCAAGCGCAACAAATAGAACTGCGCCCACGGCACCAATAGTCATGTACTGGCGCTTAAGATATGCAGAGGCTCCCTCTTGAATAGCAGAAGCAATCTCCTGCATACGCTGATTACCAGTTGATTGAACATAAATACCCCTAATCCAGATACCACTGAATATCAGGGCTATAATCGCACTACCTATTGCGATAATTAAACCGTTAGCCATAAAGAACTCCAATTAAAGTCAGACCATCAAAATCGTATGTGGAATCTTGGCCTAATTAATTCCACATTATTAAACACTTTCCTTGTCAAAAACCTAAATACAATCAGGACGTATTTTATATGTTCTTGCCCCTAGAATGTATTAAATATTAATGAAATTTAGATTGTTATATGACTTGTGTAATATTGTTTGACTCCATTACAACACCCGAGCAGTTCCAATCCAAATTATTCCTTAAATTTTAAACTCTCCCAATTTCTTTTCAACCGCTACATTTTTTAAACGCACATAGTCAGGCAATCCATTCTTATAAGGTGGATAATCTTCACCTTCAATCAATGGCGCCAGATATTCGCGGCATGCCTGACTGATACCGAATCCATCTTCACTGATATAATCAGACGGCATCATTTTTTCGACATTGGCTACATTAGCAAGCTTAGCCATGCCAACCGTCCAGCTATAAGGTGAGTTGGATTGACGGACTATCGTTGGCATGACTGAGTTATGCCCTGCAATAGCGTATTCTACCGCTGCTTTACCCATTGCATAAGCTTGTTCCACATCGGTTTTAGAAGCAATATGACGCGCAGCACGCTGTAGATAATCAGCCACACCCCAATGATATTTCAATCCCAGACCATCTTTGATGATATTTGCTACTACCGGTGCAACGCCACCTAGTTGGGCATGCCCAAAGGCATCGCGCAGTCCCTGATCGGAAAGAAAATTACCATCTTCTCCCTTGACACCCTCTGATACGACAACCGAACAATATCCATATTTCTTGACATAGCTGTCCACTTTGGCAAGAAATTTTTCTTTGTTGAACGTAATTTCTGGAAACAGGATGATAATTGGAATCTCACAATCTGGACTTGAAGCCAATCCACCTGCTGCGGCAATCCATCCTGCATGGCGCCCCATCACCTCCAGCACAAAAACTTTAGTTGATGTTTTAGCCATGCTGGCTACATCAAAGCTCGCTTCGCGTGTGGATACCGCAATATATTTGGCGACAGAACCAAAACCAGGGCAACAATCAGTAATTGGCAAATCGTTGTCAACCGTTTTTGGAACGTGAATCGCCTGAAGAGGATAGCCAAGCGTGTCAGATAATTGTGAAACCTTAAGACAGGTATCCGCAGAATCACCGCCGCCATTATAAAAAAAATAACCAATATTATGCGCTTTAAATACTTCAATCAGACGTTCGTATTCGCGTCGATTTTGTTCCAAGCTCTTTAATTTGTAGCGGCAAGATCCAAAAGCACCTGATGGGGTATGCCGCAGTGCAGCGATCGCCGCAGCGGAATCAGCATTAGTGTCAATCAGATCTTCGGTCAATGCACCAATAATCCCATTGCGGCCTGCATAAACATTACCAATTTTATCAGAGTGTTGACGCGCTGTTTCTAAAACACCTGCTGCAGAAGCGTTGATAACAGCCGTAACGCCCCCGGATTGTGCATAAAATGCATTTTTAATTGCCATATTTTTTCTCCTAATTGATCAAATCGTAAGTAAACTATTTGTAGTTTACTCATCTGTACGCACAAAAACTCAGGTGCGACACATCGCGATCCTGAGTTTCCAATTCTGTTATATGAACCAAAGAATGAGGCTGGTTATATTTACTTTAATGCCGCAAAAATCAGATCACGTATTTCTTCAACCGTACCTATTCCAGCTATTTTGATATAGTGCGGAGCACCTTTCTCGCCGTTTCTCGACCACTTTGAATAATAGTCAATCAAGGGTTCAGTTTGCTCATGATAGACTTCTAATCGTTTTCTGACCGTTTCTTCCTTATCGTCATCGCGCTGTATGAGAGGCTCCCCTGTAACATCATCCCGGCCATTAACTTTAGGTGGATTAAAATCGACATGATAAGTCCGGCCCGAAGCAGGATGAACTCTGCGGCCCGACATACGCTTAACAATTTCACCATCTGCGACATCAATCTCAACCACAAAATCGATCGGAACACCGGCCGCTTTCATGGCATCAGCTTGCGGAATAGTTCGCGGGAATCCATCGAATAAGAAACCATTCACACAATCCGGCTGCGATATACGCTCTTTGACTAAATTAATGATAATATCATCAGAAACTAATCCACCGGAATCCATTATTTTTTTTGCCATAATACCCAATTCAGTGCCTGCCTTAACAGCACTGCGCAACATATCACCTGTGGAAATTTGTGGAACACCAAAATGTTCCTTAATATAATTGGCCTGAGTGCCTTTTCCAGCACCAGGGCCACCTAATAAAATGACTCGGATAGCTATTCTCCCTTTGTGACCAATTGAAATTTACTGCTTGCAGTGACGAATTTATATCTGCCACTTCAACGACATCGTACGATTATAGCGTAGGCGAGCCAGATACTCGAGTTTTTTACTGCCGTAATTTTTGGGAAAATAAACAACTTAGTAACAAGTTACGTTGGTTCGGTGCAGGTTATGCGATAATTTGATCGACTCTTCATAGGAAAAATCATGGACGAAAACAGAAGTAAAGCGCTTGATGCTGCTTTAGCCCAAATCGAAAAACAATTTGGCAAAGGCTCAATCATGCGACTGGGCGCAAACGATGTCGCCTATGATATACAAGTTGTTTCTACCGGTTCGTTGGGACTTGATATCGCACTGGGTGTGGGAGGATTGCCACGGGGGCGGGTTATCGAAATTTATGGGCCTGAATCTTCGGGGAAAACCACACTAACATTACAAGTCATTGCAGAAATGCAAAAAATGGGAGGAACCTCAGCTTTTATCGATGCTGAACACGCACTGGATCCACAATATGCGCAGAAAATTGGCGTCAATGTCAAAGAGCTACTGATATCGCAACCCGATAATGGCGAACAGGCATTAGAGATAGCCGATATGCTGGTGCGTTCCGGCTCGGTAGATATCGTTGTTGTGGATTCAGTCGCAGCACTTACGCCACGTGCAGAAATAGAAGGCGATATGGGTGACCCTCAAATGGGACTGCAAGCACGGTTAATGTCACAAGCTTTACGCAAACTGACGGCAAACATTAAACGCAGCAATACCATGGTTATTTTCATTAACCAGATTCGCATGAAAATCGGCGTTATGTTCGGCAACCCAGAAACAACAACGGGCGGTAACGCATTAAAATTTTATGCGTCAGTCCGCCTTGATATTCGCCGCACCGGATCGATCAAAAAAGGTGAAGAGGTGATTGGCAATGAAACACGCGTTAAAGTGGTTAAAAATAAAGTAGCCCCACCGTTCAAACAGGCCGATTTTGACATTCTGTATGGTGAAGGCATTTCTCGTGATAGTGAAATCATCGAATTAGGCGTATTGCACAAGCTTATCGACAAATCGGGTGCCTGGTATGCCTACAAAGGTGAGAAAATCGGCCAAGGTAAGGATAATGTACGCGAATACCTGAAGGAACATAAAGAGATAGCGCATGAAATTGAACAAAAGATTCGATCGATCGTAGGTATTGTTGATCAGGCCAGACCTGCAAAAGAGAAAATCGAGAAAGAAAAAACGGAAAAAGAAAAATAAACTGAGTGGATACCAGATCTCCTTTAGAAATCCGTGCGTTACGTTATCTGGCACAACGCGAACATTCTCGTTTAGAACTCGAACAAAAACTTTCCGCTCACGCACAATCATCGACACCGGAAGCTATATCCAGTGTATTGGATAAGCTGGAACAAAACGGGTTTTTATCGGCTGAACGAGTTGTTGAACAAGTTATACGCACGCGCAGATCCCGGTTTGGTTCCCAGCGTATCGTTTATGAGCTTAAAGAAAAAGGCATTGATGCACAGTTGATTGCCAGTATATTGCCGACTCTTAGGAAAACTGAATTGGATGCGGCGTTAAAAATCTGGCAAAAGAAATTTGACCAATTACCCAATACAAGAGAAGAACGTGGCAAGCAAATGCGATTCATGATGAGTAGAGGTTTTTCCATGGAAGTCATACAACAGGTTTTATCACAAGCTGATGAGGAAAACAGATGAAAAAGCTGCTTGTGCAGACAATGTTCATACTGGCAATCCTAATAACAGGTAATCATGCCAGTGCTGATGAAATTGTATCCATCAATGACATCAACACATCGCCAGTCAATTTTGATGGCAAAGAAGTTAAACTGAAAGGCATTGCAAAAAACCCTACACGCCTGCCGCTGATCAATCTAAAATCCTATGTCTTAGAAGATAGAAGCGGGGAAATTACGGTTCTGACAGAATCAGATTTGCCACAGATGAACGAAGAAATCACTATCCGGGTTAGAGTGAAAAGTCTGGCAATCATCAATGGCGAAGCATTAGGTTTGACGGTCACCGAACTGGAACGATACAAGCAGCAGCAGAAAATATGAAAAGCAGCGAAATAAGACAAAAGTTTCTTGAATTCTTCGAATCCCATGGCCATGCCATCGTAGTATCCAGCCCACTTGTTCCAAATAATGATCCCACCCTATTGTTCACCAACGCAGGCATGGTGCAGTTCAAGGATGTATTTCTGGGTCAGGATACACGTCCTTATGTGCGTGCAGCAAGCTCGCAACGCTGTGTGCGTGCAGGCGGCAAACATAATGATCTGGAAAATGTCGGCTATACCGCGCGGCATCATACGTTTTTTGAAATGCTGGGAAATTTTAGTTTTGGTGACTATTTCAAGCGGAATGCCATTCAATTTGCCTGGGAATTTCTCACCGGTTCACTCAAAATTCCACGTGAAAAACTCTGGGTAACCGTGTATGCAGATGACGACGAAGCCGCAGATATCTGGCTGAATGAGATTGGTGTCGAAACATCACGACTGGTGCGGATTGCTACCATGGATAATTTCTGGCAAATGGGCGACACTGGGCCTTGCGGGCCTTGCTCCGAAATTTTTTATGATCACGGTCCGGATGTAAAGGGTGGCCCACCCGGCGCAGCCGATGCCGATGGTGACCGTTACATTGAAATCTGGAATCTGGTGTTTATGCAGTATAACCGTGACAGCGCTGGCACACTTCACCCGCTTCCAAAGCCATCGGTTGACACCGGTATGGGTTTGGAACGAATCTCTGCAGTTATGCAGCAGGTTCACAGTAACTACGAAATTGATTTGTTCCAAAGTTTAATTCAAGCTGCGGCGCATGTTACCCACACGAAAGATCTTTCCGATAACTCTCTGAAAGTCATTGCCGATCACATTCGCGCCTGTTCATTTTTAATTACGGACGGCGTCATTCCAGGGAGTGAAGGACGTGGTTACGTATTACGGCGCATCATTCGACGCGCCATTCGTCATGGTTATCAATTAGGACAAAAACAGCCTTTCTTTTATCAACTGGTAGAAGATTTAAGCAATGTCATGGGGCAAGCCTATCCGGAATTAGTTGCAGCTAAGGCACGTGTCGCAGCAGTATTAAAACAAGAAGAAGAGCGGTTTGCAGAAACACTGGAACATGGTATGCAAGTTCTGGAAGGTGCATTGAGTCGTAAAATTAAAGTGCTCGATGGCGAAACAGCATTCCGGCTCTATGATACTTTTGGTTTTCCGCTGGACCTGACCGCCGACATCGCCCGTGAGCGCGGCATTGGTGTCGACCATACCGGCTTTGAACAGGCTATGGCGCGCCAGCGTGAACAGGCACGTGCAGCTAACAAGTTCACCATGCAAGAGGGCATTGAATACCATGGCAGTCAAACCGCTTTCTTTGGTTATGAATCCCTGCAGCATGAAGGACAAGTATTGGCGATTTATAAACAGGGCAGTCCGGTTGATTTTATCGAGGCTGGCGATGAAGCCGTTGTTGTTTTGGACCAGACCCCCTTTTATGCTGAATCAGGCGGACAAGTCGGTGACTGCGGGGAGTTGCTGGCAGCTAATGGCACCTTTGCTGTAGCGGATACCCAGAAAATACAAGCCGGTGTGTTTGGCCATAAAGGCTTATTGCGCAGTGGACGGTTGGTGATCAAGGATACTGTGCTGGCAAAGGTTAATCCATTAACCCGCACCAGCACCGCAAACAATCATTCTGCCACGCATCTATTGCATGCCGCACTTCGCAAGGTGCTGGGCAATCATGTAACGCAGAAGGGTTCCCTGGTGGATGCCAATCGCGCACGCTTCGATTTTTCCCATAATACGCCACTGACCGCTGACGAAATACGCGAAACAGAGCGCCTGGTTAACGAACAGATCAGGCACAACTGGGTCGTTGCATCTGAAACCATGAAATATGATGATGCGATCAAGCGCGGTGCCATGGCACTATTTGGGGAAAAATATTCTGATGTCGTGCGTGTCATCGGTATGGGCGAGTTCTCCACAGAATTGTGTGGTGGTACGCACGTATCGCAAATCGGAAAAATCGGCTTTTTTAAGATTGTGACGGAATCGGGCGTGGCTGCAGGTATTCGACGCGTCGAAGCGGTCACCGGAAAAGCAGCGGTTGAATATGTGCAGCAACGGGAAGCGCAATTACTGGAAATAGCACATAGCTTAAAAACCAATCCGCAGGAAGTCACGCAAAAAATTGCTCAGATTATCGAGAATATCCGGCAAACAGAGAGAGAACTGGCGCGTCTAAAAACCAAACTTGCCAGTTCACAAGGCGATGATTTGGCGGCACAGGCACAAGAAATAAAAAGCATCAAAGTATTGGCTGTCAATCTGGAAAATGCCGATGCCAGAACCTTGCGCGAAACGCTGGACCAGCTCAAAGATAAGCTAAAAACCTGTGTCATCGTACTGAGTGCAGTTGAAGATGGGAAAATAACCTTGATTGCTGGTGTTAGCACCGATCTGACCAGCCAGATTAAAGCTGGCGAGCTGGTCAATTTTGTAGCGCAACAAGTCGGCGGCAAAGGTGGCGGACGGGCGGATATGGCTCAAGCTGGCGGCACACAGCCGGAACAACTCCCTGCAGCGCTTAAAAGTGTAATCGCTTGGGTAGAAAATAAATCAATATAGAGAAAGGAAATAAGATTTATCAGGCCGTTGTTGAGACACGGAGATCCCACTCTTTTCGAGTGGGATCAGTTTAGCGCAGTAAGTCAGGAAGGGATAAATTTATAACGTGTTTCTCCACTAAACCAAGATATCGAACGAATCGCCATCAAAGTGGCCAACATTGAAAATCAGCGGCAGAGCGCATGCCCCGGAGAATAGATAACCTTCCCCATGTAGATCATCTGCCCATCTCAAACGCATAATAGTCCGATTCTTTGGAGAAATCCTCCCAAACAAAAGTTGGACTTGGTGTTGGAAAGGTTGGAAGCCAGAAAGTAGCAATATCCACTGCACCGCTTACTGTACGGCCAGCTGTATGAACAATGCCCCATAACAATCCATCAGGAAAACCAGCTAATGTACTATTCTCCTTTTGGCTCCATAAAATGATATTCTTTGGCAGCTCCACCCATCCGGTAGCCACATTGGCCACACCACTCAGAATCTTCATGCCTGCCCTGTTAAAATAAATATCGGCAGTTATTTCTTCATCTGCTCGGGCTTGGGACGAAAGAAGGAATAGCATGGAAAATATTAAAGCAAATCTGGAAATTGATCTCATCAAAAAAACTCCTCTTAATTTTTAAGGCACCTAGACTAACAGATATAATCCGGTAGTCCAGAGCCTTAAAAAAATTTCTATTCTAATAGTAAAAACACCATTTTTCAAAGCCCCGGATTTCCAGCCTATTGATTAGAACCCGTCGAATCGCCACACAAGGACATTCTCGCTGTATAGCCGACAAATAGATCTTTCTGAGAGTGATATCTGCACCCAAAATATTCCTCGTTATTACCAAGCCAATGCCATCAAAAACACCGTGGAGGCCGTGGCGAAAGCCCAGCCAGCGGGATCTTGTTGATTTAGGCCATTACCCGGAACAGGCAAGACCTATACGCGGCGTCTGGGAGCAAAAATTCCCGGTTAAACCATGAATTAAGGTACAAGAAAACGATCAGAGTATTTGGAAATTGCTAATCTGCATTTATCTCCGTTGATTTGCATCGAATCTGCTCGGGTTCCGGTGTGGCATCACTCCAGGCAAGTGAGCGGTAGTCAAAGCCATTTGCAATTGCTGGTTTGATAATGTCGAAGAAAGGCGATATATCGAAATCGCGCGGTGTGTAGAGACTGTGATGACGAATATGGTAGATTTCCGCATAGCAATCGGCGTGCATCGGATTATCTGACCAGGCGCGTTGAATCTCCGGTAAGATCGGATAGCGCACCGATTCGAACGCTTGCGCGATTAGGGTTGAGCAGATTGCGCGTGTCGGGTCGCCGCTGCCTAGGGCCAGCAGACGTCTGCGAAATCTTGTGGGAACGGGCAAAGTGGGGAGAAGATAGCGTAGGAGATCGAAAATGTGCTTGAGGTCATACTTCTGGCCGATCCTTGCAATGACATAATCGACAACCCGCTTGCGATCCTCATCGTTCAAACCGACGGGACGGCAAATCCGG
>Ga0154020_10003732_pt1 | contig 18266 bp, 13 predicted proteins | sample Klosneuvirus_201_FD_109709 | JGI IMG/M metagenome (GOLD analysis project Ga0154020, IMG submission 109709) | Active sludge microbial communities from wastewater, Klosterneuburg, Austria - Klosneuvirus_20160825_MG | ecosystem: Engineered > WWTP > Aerobic digester > Activated sludge | place... | reverse complement strand
GCAGCGTAAGTGCGCGAAACAAATCGTTACTGATGCAGCCGAACGGAGGCTGCGAGGCTTTGCTCGCAGACCCCGTAACGGCAAATGGTTCTCCGGCAGCAGTTACGATTGGTGAGCGCACTGAAGCGGAAAGCCCGACCCTAAAGCGAAAAACTTCCATAGTGTTTTTTTGTTTTTCTGCTTTAGGGAGGCGCCACGCCCGAACGTATGTTCATTCGGGCGGGCCCAAAAAATGGTTCCGGAAAATTATCAAATATCAGCCAAACGAATTTGCTCCTTGGCCCGTATGCCTCTTTCGGTTCTTTCTAAACTCACGCACTCAACCAGGGGGTCGTGCTCAAACATCAATAGCCAGTTTTCATCCAAGGCTTTTTTTAAGACGCTGTCTTTTTCCTTTAAGGTGTCCAGGGGACGCACGTCGTACCCCATTACATAGGGTATGGGCAAATGCCCCACCGAAGGAATAAGATCGGCCATATAGGCTATGGTTTGGTTTTTGTATTTCACCAAGGGCAACATCATGGCCTCGGTGTGCCCGTTCACTTCCATAATGCTTAGGCCATCTACTAACGTATCGCCTGCTTTTAAAAACTTGAGTTGCCCGTTTTCCTGTATGGGTAAAATGTTCTCTTTTAAAAAGCTGGCTTTTTCGCGGGAGTTGGGGTTTACCGCCCATTGCCAGTGTTTTTCGTTGCTGTAATAGCTGGCATTTTTAAAGGCCGGCTCCAGTTTTGTTCTGTCGCTATTGTACTTTATGCTGCCCCCGCAATGGTCGAAATGCAAATGGGTTAAAAACACATCTGTAATATCATCCATACCAAAGCCATGTTGTTTTAAGGACGACTCGAGGGTATCGTTACCGTGCAAATAATAATAGGAGAAAAACTTCTCGTCCTGTTTATTGCCCATGCCATTGTCCACCAATATTAAACGTTTGCCGTCCTCAATTAATAAACAGCGCGTGGCCCAGCTGCACATGTTGTTGGCGTCGGCCGGGTTCAGTTTGTTCCAGATGCTTTTGGGTACCACGCCAAACATGGCGCCCCCGTCCAATTTAAAATGTCCGGCGTTGATGGAGTATAATTTCATATCAAAACGTTTTGGTGACTAAGGTAACAAAGGCCAATAAAAAAACCCGCCGGAGCGGGTTTAATTTTTTAAGCGAAAGATTAATGGGTAAGGATGAGTTTTTTAACCACTTTGTTTTTTCCGTTGCTCAACTCAATAAAATAAATGCCATCGGCTTCATTGCTCAGGTCAATTTGATAAACACCCGTGCTGATGCTGTTCCACTGGCCCCTGGTAATTTCCTGCCCAACCGAATTGGTAATTTTCATGTTTACCTGCTGTGCGCCCGGTAAAGTGAAGACCAAATTAAACAAACCGTTGCTTGGGTTAGGCATCAGGTTGATGTTGGCGGAGAACATGGTTTCATTCTCATCTATACCAACCAATGGACTGCAGGTGATGATTGGAATCATGCCCAATTGTATTTTAGCATTGCGGAAACTTCTAAAGGTTCTCCAGTTGTTGCTGTACTGCAAAAACCAGGCGTTGGAATCCAAACTCACAGCCGCTTTTTTGGTGCTGAAAATGCGTATGGAATCGCTCGGAGAAAAGTGTGGAGCTTCTACCGCCACATAAAATCCACTGTTGTTATTGATGATTACCGGAGAGGCAAAATCATAACGGTAAGGAATAATTTTTGTTGGCGTTACATAGTTAGGGTCGCCTGCATAATTTAAGGTATTGGTTTTTGGTGTGGCCAAAATGGTGGCGTAGTTTTCAGCCCTGCTGCCAATTTGCGCGCCTGGCCCTGCCGACACGTTGCCTCCGTATATCCTGCAGGTGATTTGAACATTAGCGTTACCGCTATGGTTTTTGGTACCAACGCTATCAAACAACACAATGGCGCTGTTTACTTGTGGTGATGGTATGCCGGTGTACGAAGCAGGTGAAAAAAACTGAGCAAACTCCTTGTCCTTAAAACAATTGGTTCCGGTAAGGAAACCTGCAAATCCACTCTGACAACCAATTACCAAACTGTTGTTAGGTGCAGCATACAAACTTAAGGTATCGGTGTTTTTGATCTTACTCAGGGTATCCATACACACCGATACGAAAGGACAGGTGGTAACGCTGTTAATGGCCATGGTAAAAGTAGAGGATACCAAACTGTTGGTAGCGATTAATGTAATGGTGTAATTGCCGGGCGTGTTTACGTAAACCGCGGGATTGGCTACGGAAGGCGCAGGGCTAAAGATCATTGGAGGTGTTGAACTCCAGATGAAGGTGGGCGGAGGGTTTCCGCTGGAGGTATTAAATGGAGTGAATGGCGTACCGATGCAAGGTGTGGAATTAAGCATAAAACCCGCTACAGCTGGGCTTGGTGCCGCCGTGTTCGGCACGCAAAGGTTATGGGTACCCAAAGCATTACGGAAATTGCATTGGCTCAGGGCCGTTTGCATGCGAATGTTTTGGTTTGGGGTAAACATGTATTTGCAAATGTCGTCGGTGCCGTCCATAAAGTTCATGGTCATTTCACCAAAAGAACTTTGTCCTGCGCCGCAACGGTCAACATAAGCGGGATGCGTTGGGCAACCCGTGTTTTCCATTTTTGACCAGGGGGTATCGTTGCAATAATCGGTATAACAATTGCCATCGCCCCAGGTGTGGCGCAAACCGAGCCAGTGGCCTACTTCGTGCGTGAGGGTACGGCCTTTATCGGTTGGTGTAACGATGGTGCCAACGGTTCCGAAGGCTTTGGTATAGATCCAGATGCCATCGTTGTTTACAGTGCCAATTTCTCCAGCTGGAACGCCATTAAGCGTGGTGCCACCAGGGTAGGTGGAATACCCATCCATGGTTTCATCAGCCGGGCGATCGCTGATCCAGATGTTCAGGTAGCGGATAGGATCCCACATGGTGCTTGGTTTGGCGAAAGTTTCAATATAATATTTAATGTCAACGGTTGGTGTGTTTGGGTTCACCCAAGTGTTGGCCTGTGCGTCCACACGTTGTATGCCCCGTTCCGTTAATTGCCCACCCTGAGGGTTTTTGGTGGCCATGCAAAATTTAATGCCGGTGTTGGTTACCAGGTTGGCAAAGGCGTTGGGCACATTGCCCGCGTTCAGGCCTGTGCCGGCAAAATCTGCATTAAGAGCGGCGATTTGTGATTTTACCTGATTGGAATCGATGTTAGGGAAGGTGCCCACAGCCTCACCAAAGTGAATGATGTGAACAATCACCGGAATTTCATGGGTCACCATTTGGGTTTTCCCGTTCTGCAAATTCTCCACATACTGTTTTACGGCTTTGCTGAACCATTCCTCCCATTGCTGGGGTGGGGCCTGGGTGCCGCATTTGCTTTTTGTTTCAGGAGTTTGCCCAATGAGTAATACAGGGCTTAACAAGGCGAGAAAAAATACACGTAGTTTAGTAAACATTGGAATAGGGATTAATCGAAATAAATGTATGACAAATTCTTTGAATACAAAAACCGTTCACTCAGGCTTAGCTTCTGCTCACGAGCCAATACCTGCAGTTCACAGTTTTTGAAGCCTTGCGAATTTAAGTAAGAGGCTTTTATTGCCCGCGGTTTCAAATTGGATAAGGGCTTTGGTTTCGGGCCAAACGCCCTCAAGTTTTAAAATACGGCCCTTGCCGAATTTTTCATGTAACACCTCTTCGTCCTCTTTTAAACTTTTGTTGAGACTCAGGTCAGGGGGTATCTGACTGTTTTGTGCAATGGTGTTGTGCACCCTAAGCAGTTTTTTTGCCGGAGGCTGAAACGCAATGCCTTTGGGTTGACTTGGGTTTCCTGCAGGTTTAAATTTGGAAGGCGTGCCGTATTCTTTTCTGAAACTTTCAAAAACCGTGTCGTTAAAAGGGTTCCGGCTTTCCTCCGGTAACACATCGAGGCAATCGTCTTCAATTTCTGAAATAAAACGACTGGGTTCGCAATAGGTAATGTTGCCAAACCGGTAACGCATGGTGGCAAAACTCAGGGTGGCTTTTTTTTCAGCCCGGGTCAAAGCCACGTAAAACAATCTTCGCTCTTCTTCCAAATCGCCGGGGTTGCTCACTGAGAGTTGTGAGGGAAATAAATTCTCTTCCAATCCAACAATGTACACATACGGAAACTCCAAACCCTTTGCCGAGTGCACGGTCATTAAACTCACCTTGTTTCGGTCTTCTTCCTTCTCATCTTCCAGATCCACATTGGTGAGTAAGCTGATGTCCTGCATAAATTCATCAAGCGTTTTATACGAGCGTGTTTTCGGTAAAAGGGTTTCTCCTTCCTGAGGGGGATTGAGCTCCTTGATGAGCATGCTGAGCTCGTCTTCCTGTGGGCTGCGGTCCTGCTCAACAAAATCTTTAATGCCGTTTAATAATTCCTGAATGTTTTCGTAACGGCTTACCCCCTCGGGCGTTTTGTCGTTGTACAGCTCTTTTATCACCCCGCTGTTCACTGCAATGTGATTGGCCAGTTCAAAAGCATCCTGCACATGCAGCAAAAGCGAATAGGAGGTGATTTGCGTGGCGAAATCGGAAATTTTTGCCGCGATGCCCCCGTTGATGCCCAGATCAAAATCCCTCAGGTTGGAAATAACCGTCCACAAACTGACGTCGTGCTCGGCGGCAGCCACGGTAATTTTATCCATGGTACTCTGACCTATGCCCCGTGCCGGATAATTGATCACGCGTTTTAAACTTTCATTGTCGTGGTTGTTGATGGCCAAACGGTAATAGGAGATCAGGTCCTTGATCTCTTTGCGCTGATAAAAACTGATGCCTCCGTAAATGCGGTAAGGCACATTCAGCTTTCTGAGGGCCTCCTCAAAGGAACGGGATTGGGCGTTGGTGCGGTAAAGGATGGCAAAATCAGAATACTTTGCCTGCTCGCGCATGCGGGTTTCAAAGATGAGGCTGGCAATTTTTTGCCCCTCTTCGTTATCAGAGCCCGCTTTGATTAAACCAATTTTATGGCCTTCTTCGTTTTCAGTGAACACGGTTTTTTGCAACTGATTCACATTGTTGGCAATGATTTGGTTGGCCGCGCTCACAATGGTTTTGGTGCTGCGGTAATTTTGTTCGAGTTTAAATTTTTTCAGATCGGGATAATCTTTTTCAAAATTCAAAATGTTCTGAATGTTGGCCCCCCTGAAGGCGTATATGCTTTGCGCGTCGTCGCCCACCACACAAATGTTTTGAAAACGTGCGGCCAGTTGTTTGATGATGACGTACTGCGAAAAATTGGTATCCTGATACTCGTCCACCAAAATGTAGCGGAACTTGTCCTGGTATTTTACCAGCACATCCGGAAAATCGCGCAGCAACACATTGGTTTGAAACAACAGGTCATCAAAATCCATGGCTCCGGCCCTGAAATTGGCTTTTTCATAAGCGGCGTAAATTTGGCCCAGCATGGGTTTCCGGCTGCTGTAATCCTCTTGTTGGGTAATGGGATTGTTAAGGTATTGGCGGGCCGAGATGAGTTTGTTTTTTGCATCGCTGATGCGGTTCAGCACCAGAGAGGGTTTGTATACCTTATCGTCGAGCTTGAGTTGTTTTAATATTTCACGAATAACACTTTTGCTATCGTCCGTATCGTAAATGGTAAAATTGTGTGGGTAGCCTATTTTTTCGGCTTCAATTCTCAGCAATTTGGCAAACACGCTGTGAAAGGTACCCATCCACAAATTTTTCGCGTTTTTTTCCCCAACAAGGGAGGCGATGCGCTCCTTCATTTCCCGGGCCGCTTTGTTGGTGAAGGTGAGGGATAATATGTTAAAGGCATTGACCTTGTGTTCAAGTAAACAGGCGATGCGGTAGGTAAGAACCCGGGTTTTGCCTGAGCCTGCCCCCGCGATGATCATCACAGGACCTTCAATGCTGGTGGCGGCGGCTCTTTGAACGGGATTCAGCTCATCAAGAAAGTGCTTCATTCTCTAAATTTCTTAATTTGTTTTGTGTTGACCTATGCTTTCTGTGAGAAGATTTTAACATCTGCTTTACTCAGTAAACTACTTGCTTTACTAACTTGTTTTATGGGTTCAAAGTATTACCTTCAATTCGCCTCATTTGTATATTATATTTAGATGATCTTTCGACCCTGAAAAAACTCCTCTATATCTGCATTCTGGTGTTTGCTTTTGGCAAAGGCCTGCGCGCTCAAATGCCCACCTGCCCAAGTCCTTTTGTATACATGGATGGACCGGGAGGCATACACGCTTATAATCCTGCCTTACCGCTTTCGGCTACAAATCCCACTCCTATTGGTATACCGAATGGAGGTGGGGGTTTAACCCTGATGCCTAACATCAATGGGGGCACATTGTCACCTACTTTTTATTCGATGATTAGCGGTAATTACAGTTACTGGAATGGTGCGGCCTGGATAAGCACTGGGCATGGCGCCGGAAACGGGGCTGCAGTAAATTTAGGGGGCTGCAACGGGGCCATTTACAATTTGGTTGGCTCAACCGGACAGGTTTATGTTTACAACGGGGCCGGCACAGGCTCATTACTCACCACCATAAGTGGTTTCAGCGGTGGAGGGCCATATGATTTGGTGACGGATTGCAATTGTAATTTTTACGTGCTTAAAACCACCACCCCCAATCAAAACCTTACCCTTTATAGCCCGGCAGGAGCGGTGTTGTGTTCTTATTCCCTCACCAACATGCCCAATGCAACAGCTGGCGGGGGGTTTGCCATCATAGGCAACACCGTGTACCTCAAAAACAATTTGGCCAATGGATTTTTTATAGGCACCATTTCGGGTTCTAACATCACCTTTACCAATGTGCCGGGCTTTTCACTCGGGCCAGGTGATTTTGCATCCTGCCCGGTGTGTATCCCTTCTGCAACACTTCAAAGCGCCAACATTGGAGGTGGTATTTTGGGCTGTACAGTGCCTACTGTGAATGTGATTGTAACCACTACGGCCTCTCCGGTTACCTATTCCTGGAGCGGACCGGGTATTGTTGGACCAACAAACAATTCCGTTGCCGTGGTAAATGCAACAGGAATTTATACTTGTGTGGTTTCGGCCAACGGATGTCCTCCGAGCCAGATCACACTCACCACCACCATCATCAGCAGCGTTATGCCGGTGTACACAGCCATTACGCCTTCGGGTAACATTTGTATGCAGGGCACTACGCCTGTGCCGCTTGTCGCTTCTTCGAACTCTACCAATAACATGATCTCCTGGACTGGCCCTGGAGGCGTTACCGGCACTTCAGGTTCCTCGGTGCAAGCCATCATGCCGGGCGTGTATTCCGTTACCGTTACCGATATTTTTACGGGATGTGCCGGTGCCAGTTCGGTGAACATAGTGCAAACCCCAACGGTGACAATCAGTTCCAGCAGCCCAACGCTTTGTGCCCAACCCATACAGGGCTCGCCTGCATCCATAACCCTTAGCCCTTCCGGGGCGCCCAACTACACCTTGTTTACCCAGGGCACGTATTCAACAAGTTCTCCCAATGGCACACTGATGCCTGTTTTTCCCGTAGCGCCATTCACAAACACGGTCACCATGGCAACGGCCACATTGGTTGGCTCCAATACCTTTTGCAGCGACACCACCACCACCACGTTTACTATTTTTCCTAACCCTGGGGTAAACATCACGCCGCAAAACCCCAGCATTTGTTTTGGAAATACAGTGATGCTGATCGCTTTTGGCGCCACCTCGTTTACCTGGGCCAATGCACCGGGCTTGAGTAGTTACATTACAGGAATTACCAACGCTTCCCCAACGGTCAGCACGCAATACGTGGTCACCGGAAGTTCCAACGGCTGTTTAAGTCAGCCGGCTACCACTTCGGTTTCCGTACTTCCACTTCCTGTTTTTTCCATAAGTCCAACGGCCAGCCTTATTTGTTTGGGTGCCCAGGCCAGTTTCAGCGCAGTGGGAAATGCCTCCACCTATTCGTGGTCGCCGGCTCTTGGCTTATCCACAACGTTTGGCTCGCAGGTGTTTGCAAGCCCTCCGGCAACACAGGCCTATCAGGTTGTTGGTACTTTGAACACGTGTACAAGTTCGGCAAACGCCACTGTGTCTGTGATGAACCCGCCAACCATGTCCTTAACCTTATCGCAACCCACGTTGTGTGCGCAAAATTTTAACGGCTCAAGTAACACGGTTCAGGCCGCTCCTCTGGGGGCAACGGCGTATACGCTTTTGAACGGACCAGATTATACGGTAAGCTCACCCAATGGTCCTGTGATGCAGATCACGCCTGCGGGCCCTCCGCCAACCTTGCCGACTGTGATTACCCTTTCTTTGTTAGGAACCAGCAGCGTGTGCCAAATGAACAGCAGCTTCACGTTAATGGTGCTTCCAAATCCAAGCATTACGGTTGCGCCAAGCAATACGGCCATTTGTCCGGGTAAAAGCCAAATCATTTCGGTTCAGGGCGCTAACGAATACAGCTGGTCGCCCATCAGCAATTTAAATACGTATACCGGAAATTTAGTGATATCCATAACGCCGAGTGTTTCAAGTTTTTACTCCGTAATTGGTGGAAGCATGGGTTGTTTAAGCATTACCAAAAACGTGAACGTAAATATTTTACCCCTGCCTGTTTTTAATATAAACCCATTTACCCAAACGGTTTGTATTGGCAATACCGTTAGTTTAACGGCACAAGGCAATGCACAAAGTTACAGCTGGGACCCTCCTTTGTTTTTATCCGCAGGTACCGGCAGTCAGGTGAGTTGCAGTCCAAGTGCCAATCAAACGTACACGGTTACGGGAACATTAAATACCTGCACGCAAGTTGCTGTGGCAAGTGTTTCGGCCATTGCGGTGCCTGTTGTTTCGGCATCGGCCAGCGAATACACCATTTGCAGTGGAGCCACCACCCTGCTGCACGCAGAAGGAGCAAATTCTTACAGTTGGATCCCGAATTATTACCTCAGTGTTGACCAGGGGCAGAATGTGTTTGCTTCACCCGTGGGCAGCACCACATATACCTTGCGTGGTTTCAATGGGATTTGCACCGGCACGTCAAGCGTGTACATTGAAACTGTGCCCCGGCCGAACATGACGCTTACTGCGCCTTACAACCAGGTGTGCATTGGGTACAGCGTGCCGATTACCGTTGAGGGCGCAACGTATTATTCCTGGTCGCCCATTTTTGGTTTATCGGCCATTACCGGTTCTGTGTCACACGCCTCACCACAAATCACTACAAACTATACCATTACCGGTACCAATGTAAATGGCACAGTACAATGCACCCAGCTGATGAGTTTCTCTGTTATTGTTACTCCATTTGTTGTGGCCAGCACCTCCGGCAGCGTTGCGCTTTGTGTAGGAGAAAAAACAACACTGGAGGCTTATGGAGGTAATACCTTTAAATGGGAGCCGCCCGATGGATTAAATGCCACTGACCTGAACGCCGTAGTGGCCGGCCCAACTGTGAGTACAACCTACACGGTTGAAGTTTCGGAAAATACTTTTTGCGGCAACACGGCTACCGTTTTTGTTCAGGTGAATCCCAAACCTTTTGTGTTGGCAGGGCGCGATACTACTTTTAATCTGGATGAACCCATGTTTATCTCAGCCAATGCCAGTGGTACCATTAGTTGGATATCAGGTGAAAACATTGAGTGCCCTTCCTGCCCGGTGAGTCGCGTGTATCCGGCAAATGACGAATGTTATGTGGTGATGACAACCAACGTATACGGTTGTACGGCTCAGGATAGGATGTGCATTGATGTGACCAATGATTTTGGGGTGTACATCCCGAATACCTTCACACCCAATCAGGATGGATTAAACGAGGTGTTTTATGTGGTGGGCACCGGCATCAGCAATTTCAGCATGGAAATTTATAACCGCTGGGGGCAGTTGATCTTCACAAGCCAGAATCAGTTGATAGGCTGGGACGGATACTTTAAAGGTAACTTGAGTGAGCCCGGAATTTACACCTATAAAGTGGAGTACACCGGCTTGAATGGTAAACGTTACCAAAGGTCGGGTCAGGTGTTGCTGAATAAATAGATAAGCAGTTCTATGCTTTTTTTGTTGGATTTTGAACCTGAGAATAACACAGGCTCTTTTGTACTTTCGGCAGAACCTTAATCGACATAAGTTTTCTGGACCACAAGCTTCACTTTGAAAATTTCTTTTTCTGTAAGTGACTGAAAGGTTTTAACTATGCGTCTTCTGTCAACTGTGCGAATTTGATCCAGCACCACCCATCCTTTTGTTTTGTTGTGTTTTATCTCAACGCGTGTAGGATAGGGTTTAGAGCTGCTTGTCATTGGCGCGATAACAATGGTTTGCAAATGCCTGTTCATTTCATCAGGCGAAATAACCACACACGGCCGTGTTTTTTTCATTTCGCTTCCAATGGGTGGGTCGAGATTTATGAGAACGATCTGGTATTGTTTTATTTCCATTCCCCGAAGTCTTCTTCTTCAAAAATTTCAGGCAGGATTGGTTTGTCATCGCCATTCTCATGCATCTTTTTAAAGGATTTTTCCCAACCTTTCCGTGAGGAAGTTTTAGGTTTTAGGATCATGTGGTCCTTTTCGAGGATGAGCTCCATAGTTTCCTGAATGTTATACTTCTCGAGTACAGTTTTGGATAAACGTATGCCTTTTGAATTTCCGATCGATATGAGCGCTATATCCATGTTTATTGTATTGTAATTACAAAGTTATTACAATTGTACTGATCTTCCAAATAAATAACAAGGCCAAATGAAACAACGCGCTAAGGTTTTTTGCTTTTCTGCATGGGGTTAGTGCCTTGGCTTTGCCCTCTGCCTGCGCCGCTTTTGGCTTTGAAGAGTTCAAACTTTCCGGGCTCTGCTTTGATGTTCCAGGTGTTGTTGTTCTCATCAATATCAGCCGTTTCGCGGTATGGGTCGAGTTGTATGGCCACCACCTTTTTGTCTTTTAAAAAGGTTTTGGTCACTACTTTTTCGTTCTTCCTCCAGATGTAAGCACCAATGCGTTCGATGTCTTCCGTCCCATCCTGATAAACAAATCGGATAATTAATGGCATCACCAATCCCCCTTTGTTGCTGAATTTAATTTCGTAAATGTATTTGCCTTTGTAGGCTGCGAAATTCGAATCGGGCAGGGCCTCCAGGTTCTCGTAAAGGTTTTTGGCTTCCTTAATGGGTTCTGTTGGCGGTGTGTAATGGTAATAAAAATCACGAAGGGTGGTGTCTTTCTCCACCAAAGGCACCAAACCACTCTGACGGTTGCGCAGGTCGGTAAGGTATTCTTTGTCTTTTTTTCTTGGATAGCTGATGGCGGTATCCGTTTTTACAGGCACCTGTTTGCCCTGTTCAATGGTGTAGGCCATAACCGTATCAATTGAAATGTCAACCGGCTCAATGTCGTAAAACCAACCTCTCCAAAACCAATCGAGATCCACCGCGCTGGCATCTTCCATGCTTCTGAAAAAATCAGCAGGTTCGGGGTGTTTAAAAGCCCAGCGCTGACAATATTGTTTAAAAGCAAAATCAAACAGCTCGCGACCCATTACCGTTTCACGCAAAATGTTTAAAGCCGTGGCAGGTTTGGCATACGCGTTAGGACCAAAGTGAATAATGTTTTCGCTGTTCACCATAATGGGTTCCAATTGGTTTTTTGGTAAACGCATGTAATCAGTGATTTTGTATGCAGGACCGCGTTGCGATGGGTAACGGTTATCAAATTCACGTTCGGTAAGGTATTGCACAAAGGTGTTCAGGCCCTCGTCCATCCAGCTCCATTGCCTTTCGTCGCTGTTGATAATCATGGGAAAAAAGTTGTGACCCACTTCATGAATGATTACCATGATCATGCCGTTTTTGGTGCCTTCGGTATAGGTTCCGTCTTTTTCGGTGCGTCCGAAATTAAAACAGATCATGGGGTACTCCATGCCGCTGGCCGCTTCAATGCTTTGCGCAACAGGGTAGGGGTAAGCAATGCTGTATTTGGAATAGGTTTTAATGGTGTGAGCCACCACTTTGGTGGAGTATTTTCTGTACAAACCATAAGCTTCTTTTCCATAAAAACTCATGCACATCACCCGCTTGCCTTCGCACACCACTGGCATGGCATCCCAGCTGAATTTGCGTGAACTGCCCCAGGCAAAATCGCGCACGCTATCGGCCTTAAACACCCAAGTTTTGGTGCCGGAGGTCTTTTGTTTTTCGGCGGCTTTGGCTTCCTCAAGCAAACCTATTTCGAATGGTTCGGTGGCTGTTTGGGCTTTTTGCCAGCGGGCGTATCTGGCAGGACTGAGGACTTGTTGGTAATTCTGACACTCTCCGGTTGAACACACCAGGTGATCGGAAGGTACCGTCATGCGCACTTTAAAATTTCCGAAAGCCAGGGCAAACTCTCCTCTTCCGGTAAATTGTTTGTGTTGCCAGCCTTCAAAATCGCTGTACACACAAAGGCGTGGGTACCATTGGCTCATTGTAAAAATGTGGTTGCCGTCTTCAGCAAAGTATTCGTAGCCCCCGCGTCCACCATAAAGGATGCGGTTAATCATTTTGTAATGCCATTTAATTTTGAATTTAACCTTAGCCTTTGATAACAATGGTTGGGCCAGATCTATACGCATCATACTTCCGTTGATGATGTAGTGCAGCGGTTTTCCTGACTCATCCGTTACGGCGTCTATTTTGTCTCCCAGTCCGGCCAGGTTTTTTTTCTTATCCAGGCCAGAAAGCGCTTGCTGGGTTAAAGGCGCATTGACTTTGTTCTCGTCAAAATAATTGACTTCGTTTTCGGGGTCGTGTTGGTTTTCATCCAGCTGAAGCCAGAGGTAAGTTAACACATCGGGCGAATTGTTGGTGTAGGTAACTGTTTCACTTCCAACCACGCTGAGGTTTTTCTCATCCAGGGTAACATCAATGTCGTAATCGGCTTTTTGTTGCCAATATTTGGAACCCGGAGCCCCTGAAGCCGTGCGGTATTCATTGGGGGTGGGCAAAATGGTGCCCAGTTGTTCGAATTTGTTCCCGTGATTGGATTGGGGATTGTTTTGAATGTTCTGCGCCGAAACAGGCACGAAGGAAAAACTTAAAGCAAGGGCAACAAACGCTCGATTGAAATTTTCAGAGCCACCAATCCAATACTGCATACAAGGGTATATTTAAACGGTTTATAAGAAATGTGAATTACAGATTTTAAAAATACTGAAATTCCAAGCAATAGCCCTACAATTAAAAGCTGTCCGGCTTCAATTCCCAGGTTAAAATACACCAGCGGTAAAAAAACGCTTTCTTCCTGCCCCAGCAGGGAACGCAGCAAATACGAGAAACCCAAACCATGCAACAAACCAAAACACAGGGTGAGGCTGTACAAAAACAGATCTCCTTTTTTTTCAGCAGTCTCCCTTTTGATAAGCTGGTACACGGCGGTTGTTAAAATGCTCAGGGCAATGCAGGGTTCAACTATTTTCTGGGCTATGGTCCAATTCCAAAGTACACTTCCGGCAAGGGAGAGGGAATGGCCCAGGGTGAAGGCTGTTATGAGTATAAGGAGTTTAGCCCAGTGTTGTAATGGAAAGGCAAGTGCCAGCAAGATCACGAACAAAATGTGGTCGTACCCACTCATGTCGAGTATGTGTTCAAAGCCGGTACCGAACCAGATGCGGAATGGATTCATATCTTCGTGCCAAAGAAATACGCCAGCAAATAAACTCAATAATGAAGACAGTTCTCTTTTCTATCCTCATCTTTTTCTCACTTTCCATGGCCCACCCGTTTTACCTGAGCGTTTGCGACCTAAAATACAACATGGCTTCAAAAAAACTAGAGGGCACAGTAAAAATGTTTAGCAACGACCTGGAAGAGGCCCTCAAACGTTTGGAGCAAAAACCGGTGGATTTAATCAATTCCAAAAATAAGACAGAAACACTAGCCCTGCTTAACACCTATTTAAAGGACAGGCTAAATTTCAGGGAAAAGGACCAAGCCATACCGTACACTCTTTTAGGATACGAAATTGAAGAAGAGAGCATATGGATTTATCTCGAAACCCAGGTGTGTCCCCAGCCAAAATCTCTAAATATAGAGAATGGAATCCTTTACGATTTTTTAAAAGAACAAATGAACATCGTGAACCTTGAAATAGCCGGAGTAAAAAAAAGCTGGAAACTCAATTTCCCTGAAAAAAGCGTTCTTTTTGAATTTTAATCAAAGCACTGTAAATCAGTACATTGTGTTTTATCAACAAACCTGAGTTAGCCAAAATCTTTTAAAAAAGGCGCAAAATCGACCTATTTTTTTGCTCATTTCACTGAAAGTTCAATCTTTGCAAAACAATACAGTGAAAAAGCTAATATTCATACTATCAATTACTTGCACATTCTTCCTCAGTTTGTCGGCTTTTGCCATCCCCGATGATAAAAACAAACCTGGGGATGATAAAAAAGACAAGGCTAAAAAGGCGGATACCACCAAAGTGGCCCTTAACGGAAATGACTTATTGGAAGAAACAGAAACTGAACTTCCTGATACACTTGAAATTAGCTTTCCGAGCCATGACTTGTATACCAGTTGGGACACAGAAACTGCGCACCCCTACAATTTTAAGGAGAACTTTAAGAACGACAGCGTAGAAATTCAATTGACCAACGCTTACGATTGCGGATTTACCCCACCATTTTGCGGACAGCTAACCAGTTTGTACGGTTGGAGAAAATACCGCCCGCATTACGGGACCGATATTGACCTTGTTACCGGTGAAGGGGTTCGCGCGGCTTTTGACGGTATGGTACGGGTGGCCAGGTTTTACAAGGGCTATGGAAATTGTGTAATCATACGCCACAACAATGGATTGGAAACCGTTTATGCCCATCTTTCAAAACTGCTGGTGGAATCAGGTCAACAGGTGGAGTCGGGCACTTTTGTTGGTTTGGGTGGAAACACAGGGCATTCCCACGGCAGCCATTTGCATTTTGAGATCCGGTATTTGGGTCAGGCCATTGATGCACAGGATGTGATCGACTTTGAAAAAGGACAATTGCTTACCAACACCTTTGTGCTTCGCAAGAACGACGTTGAAAACAAATACGACCTGAGGGCTTTACACAGCCGTTACCGCAAGGACCTTGGTTTGGCCTACGGCAATTACAAGGATAAAAACGGCAAAAGCTATAAAATTTACTATATACGTAAGGGCGATAACCTAAGCCGCATTGCCAAACGCAACCGCACCACGGTAAATGCCATCTGTAAAAAGAATGGCATTAAACCCACCACCATTTTAAGGCCGGGTCGCAAACTCAAAATTTAACCTCGCAACCGGGGAGCAACAATCTTATCTTTTCAATTTCTTCTGCCGGAATGGGGTTGCCCCTCAGGTCGAGCACACTCAAATGTTCCAGTTGGGAGATGCTGTCGGGCAAACGCGTGAGTTTGTTGCCCCTGAGCGCAAGCACCCTCAGTTTTTGTGCTTTGTAAATGGCAAAGGGGATGGTTTCAAGCGGGTTGTTTTCAATCACCAGAACCTCAAGGTCGGGCAATCGTTCAAAATGTGAACTTAAGGCTTTGGTGTTGGTATTCGACAGGTACAAAAACTGGAGTGTGCTAATCTGGAACAGGGGTTTTGGAAAACTATCCAACACACAATTTTCAAAGCTGAGGTCTTTTAATTTTTTCATGAACCGCATTGTGCTTGGGAGTTTTAGCGTGTCGTTGGTGTTCCCAAAATGGAAGCTGCTTAGCAAACTTAAATAGGCAATGGAAGCCGGAATGCTGTCGATGCTGCAGTGTTGCAACTCAAGATAATGCAGGCTTCGGTAGGCCTGGGGTTTAGGAAGGAAACTGCTGAGTTTGTTGTTGTAGGACGAAAAGTACATCAGGTTCACCAGTTTTTCCATGTTGTCGGGATACACACCGATGTTGTTGTTCCTTAATCTCAGCACTTGAAGGTTGCTGAAGTTTTGAATCCTGGAAAGGGCTTTGGCATCGAGGGTTTGATAACTCAGGTCGAGTTTAAATACTTTTTTTTCGTCGGCCGTTGCCGTTTTGATGTCGGTGAACACCTGAGCACCATAAGGCCCGTATTTTTCAAATTCACTTTGGGCCTTTGTTTGAAAAGCGAAAAGGCCAAACAATAGAAAACGGAGCACTTTTTTTATCCTCATCAATGGTAAGTGTTAAAAACGTTCCAACTGTACTCATAGCAGGTTTTTAAGGCCTCCCTGTTCAGGTTTAAAGCTATGTTCTGTTTTATTGCAAAGGCTTCCAGCGTTTCGGTGGCCAGGTTGCCGGTTAAATCGTCTTTGGCCATGGGGCAGCCGCCAAAGCCATGTATGGCCACGTCAAAACTCCGGCACTTGTTTTTGTAGGCGGCTTCAATTTTTTCCATGGCGCTCTCAGGAACAGAGTGCAGATGGGCGCTGAACTCCACGTTTTTAAGTTCCGGAATTAAGGATGAAAAAAGCAGTTCAATGCTCTGTGGGGTAGATGAGCCGGTGGTGTCGGCCAGGGCCAGATGGCTAATGCCGCGGGCTTCGAGTTGTTTGCACCAATGGATGGCAATGTCAGGATTCCAGATATCGCCATAAGGATTGCCAAAGGCCATGGAAATGTAAACCAAAAGGGTTTTGTTTTTTTGCTGGCAGAGGTGTTGGATCTCTTCCACACGTTTCAGGGATTCGGCTATACTTGAATTGGTATTGCGTTGCTGAAAGGTTTCCGAAATGGAAAAGGGAAAGCCCAAAAAACTGATTTCTTCAAACGCACAGGCGTCCTGAGCGCCTCGCAAATTGGCGATGATGGCTAAAAGTTTTGTGGGGCTGCCATCCAAATGCAATTTTTTAAGTACTTCGGGCGTGTCCTGCAGCTGTGGGATGGCTTTGGGTGAAACAAAACTGCCGAAGTCCAGGCGATCAAATCCTACTTTTAAAAGGAGGTTGAGGTAATCGGCCTTCACCTGAGTCGGAATCAATTGTTTGATGCCCTGCATGGCATCTCTGGGGCACTCCGTTATTTTAAACATGTTCAGCAAGCAAGCGGGTGTGAATGTCCTTAATTAGTTGTGGGCCCTCGTATATAAAGCCAGTGTACAACTGGATCAGGTCGGCTCCGGCCTTCATTTTTTCAATTGCATCCTCGGCGCTGTGTATGCCGCCTACACCAATCACCGGAAAAGCATTGCCCGATTTTTGTTTCAAATAGGCAATCACCTCTGTACTGCGCTGCCTGAGCGGATTGCCACTCAATCCTCCAGCCCCCAGGTTTTTTACTTCCACTTCAGGTGTGTTTAAACCTGCTCTTGAAATGGTGGTGTTGGTGGCTATTACCCCGGCAATTTTGGTTTGGTTCACAATGTCAATGATGTCGTCGAGTTGTTCGTTGCTGAGGTCAGGCGCAATTTTTAAAAGTATGGGCTTGGCTTTGGTTTTTGTGAGGTTGAGTTCCTGAATGGTTTTGAGCAACTTCAATAAGGGCTCCTTTTCCTGTAAGGCCCTTAACCCAGGTGTATTGGGCGAGGATACGTTTACCACAAAATAATCCACCACATCAAACAAGGCATTAAAACAAATTACATAATCGTTAGTGGCGTTTTCATTTGGGGTGAGTTTGTTTTTACCGATGTTGCCTCCAATAATCAGGGCTTTGTTTTTGCGTTTGGCAAGGCGCAAACTGGCTATTTCCACCCCATCGTTGTTAAAACCCATGCGGTTAATGAGGGCATGGTCCTTTACCAGTCTGAATAAACGGGGCTGTTCGTTGCCGGGCTGGGCTTTGGGCGTAAGTGTTCCTACCTCTATAAAGTCGAAACCCAGCTTGCCAAATTCCTCAAAGGCCAGGGCGTTTTTGTCCAATCCCGCAGCAAGGCCAACCGGGCCCGGAAAGGTAAGCCCGAACACTTTTTTTTGAAGGGCGGTATGGGGTTTTCGGTAAAGGGCACCCATCAGGCTAGCGGCCCCTGGTATTCTAAGTAAAAAAAAGGTCAGGTGGTGGGCCGTTTCGGGTTGAAACAGGAATAGAAAACGTTTGATCAGGCTGTACATGTTTGTGCTAAAGTAGCGAAGTTCGGGCTTATGGTCTTGCAATCCATGTCTGTTAAAAAAAAAAGTCCAAAAAGGGGGGCCAGGTATTGCTGAATCACAAAAAAGTGTACTTTTGCCCTGAATTTTTAAACAATAAACCAATCAAAATGAAAAAAGTATTCTCAATCGTTGCCGTTGCCGCTTTATCAGCTGCTTTTGTAGCTTGTGGTCCTTCTAAGGAAGAAATGGAAAAAATCGAGCAAGCTAAGCAAGATTCAATTGCTGCTGT
>Ga0154020_10003731_pt1 | contig 18268 bp, 10 predicted proteins | sample Klosneuvirus_201_FD_109709 | JGI IMG/M metagenome (GOLD analysis project Ga0154020, IMG submission 109709) | Active sludge microbial communities from wastewater, Klosterneuburg, Austria - Klosneuvirus_20160825_MG | ecosystem: Engineered > WWTP > Aerobic digester > Activated sludge | place... | reverse complement strand
GAGCTCTCCCGCCTCGGCCGCAAGGTGACCGTCGGGCTCGAGATGTACCCGGTGGCCGAGCAGACCTCCCTCGACCGGTGGAACAGCGGCGCCGTCTCGGAGAAGGACTTCCTCGAGACCTCCCGCTGGTACAAGAACTGGGGCTACAACTGGGGCTACTACCGCGACATCTTCCTCTTCTGCCGCGACGCGAAGATCGCTCTCCACGGCGTGAACGTCCCGCGCGAGCTCGTCTCGAACGTCCGCAAGAAGGGCTTCGAGGGGCTGACGCCCGCGGAGAAGGCGCTCCTCCCGCCGAAGATCGACACGACGAACGCCGAGCACCGCCGCCTCTTCAAGGCCTTTTTCGAAGGCTCGGACTCGCTCCACTCGTCCTCGATGCCCGAGGCGATGTGGGAGGGGATGTTCAGCGCGCAGTGCACGTGGGACGCGGCGATGGCCTGGAACGCCGTGGCCGCCCTCGAGAAGCTGAAGGACCCCGAGGCGATCATGGTCGTCCTGATCGGAGCGGGTCACGTCGCGTACGGACTCGGGGTCGAGCGGCAGGCCGCCCTCTGGTTCGACGGAAAGGTCGCGTCGGTCATCCCGATCCCGGTCCTCGACGACAAGGGCAAGCCGGTGAAGGTTCGCGCGTCGTATGCCGACTTCCTCTGGGGCGTCCCGAAGGAGACCGACCCGCCCTACCCCGTCCTCGGGCTCTCGACGCGCGACCCGAAAGAAGGCGTCGAGGGGCTTCCGGTGATCAACGTCGAGAAGGAGTCGGTTGCCGAGACCGCCGGCTTCAAGACGGGCGACATCGTCCTGGCGATGGACGGCACACCCGCCAAGGACAAGGAGACGGTCAACCGGCTCATGGCCGAGAAGCGCTGGTCCGACACCGCCGCGTACCGCGTGAAGCGGGGCGAGGAGACGCTGACCCTGACGGCCCGTTTCGCTCGGACGCTGCCGCAGCCGGTGAAGGCGGAGGCGAAGAAGGAAGGGGCCGCAACCAAGTAGCGGGCGGGGCCCCGCCTGACTCAGGCCAGCGCAGCGAGGGGCCGGCGGTCGGCGTCGCTGGCCGGTACGGCGCCGCGCCGGCCCAGCAGCGTCTCCATCGCCGCGACGACCTCCGTACCGCTCGCCTCTCCCTTTCGGAGGAGGGCCGAGACCTTCCCGCGCAGCCGATCGGAGTCGTCGCTCGTGAGATCCCGCGCCGTCAGCACGATGACGGGGATCTCCGTCGTCCGCTCGTTTTTTCGCAGCTCGCTCGCGACCTGGAAGCCGTCCATTCCCTTCATCATCAGGTCGAGGAGGATCAGGCCGGGGCGTTCGGAGAGCGCCTTCGCGATCCCGGCCTCGCCCGACGAGGCGTGGAGCAGCTGATACCCGGCGGCGGTGAGCACCTCCTCCAGCATCGCGTGGACCCAAGGATCGTCGTCGATGAGGAGTACGGCCGGCGAGGTCGCGCCGTTCGACGTGAGGTCTTCCAGCCGCTTCACGAGCCGGGCGGTGTCGACCGGCTTCAGGAAGTAGTCGTCCGCCCCGAGCGTCAGCCCCAGCTCGCGGTTCTCGCTCATCGACACGATGACGACCGGGATGTGCGCGACCGACGGATCGGCCTTCAGGGCCTTCAGGACCTCCCAGCCGCCGAGGCCGGGGAGCGCGAGATCGAGCGTGATCGCGACGGGCCGCAGCTTCCGGACGAGGTCGAGCCCTTCCTCCCCGTGGCCCGCCCGGACGGGGAGGTAGCCGGCCGCGACGAGAGGCCCGCTGATGGCCTCGTAGCTCGTCAGGTCGTCCTCGACGACGACGACGCATCGATACCCTTCCACCCCGCGCTTCTCGGCGCGTAACGAGGCGGCCGGACGGAGCAGGCCGCCGCGGAAGCGGAACGGCAGGGTGACGGAGAAGGTGCTTCCGGCACCGGGCGCGCTCGTGAGCCCGACGATCCCCCGATGCTGCTCCACGAACCGCTTCACGAGGGCAAGGCCCAGGCCCGTCCCCTCGTGACGCCGCGCCGCGCCGTCGTCGGTCTGCCGGAACTCCTCGAAGATCAGCTCGTGGTCCTTCGGGTCGATGCCGATGCCGTGATCCTGAACGGTCACCTCGATCGAGTCTTCACCGAGCGCCGAGTCGGTCCCGGGAACGTGTCTCGCCCGGATCGCCACCGTCGATCCGGGCGGCGAGAACTTCACCGCGTTCGACGCCAGGTTGTAGAGGATCTGCTTGAAGCGGACGGGATCCGCCTCGAGCCGGGGCAGGTCGTCCGGGACCTCCATCGAGATCTCCACACCCCGCCGCTCGCTCATCCCGGTCGTGATGCCGACGACGCCGGCCACCGCCGCATCGACGGCAAACGACTCGGCCCGGAGCTCCATCTGACCGGCCTCGATCTTGGAAAGGTCCAGGATGTCGTTGATCAGGCCGAGGAGGTGCTGCCCCGAGCCGTTGATGTTCCGGACGAAGCGCTGCTGCTTCTCGGCTGGGACACTGGCCCCCCGGCTCAGCAGGATCTCCGAGAAGCCGATGATGGCATTCAGCGGTGTCCTTAGCTCATGGCTCATGTTGGCGAGGAACCGGCTCTTCATCCGGCTCGCCTCCTGGCTCTTCGCGTGCTCCACGGAGAGCTGGTGGGTCCGCTCGTCGAGGGCGGCGGAGAGCCTGTGGAGCTCCAGCACCTTTCGGTTCTGATCGCCCATCAGCTTCTTGACGAGCTCGCGCTTCGCCTTGAGGTCGATGACGCCGGAGAGAAGGAAGATGGTCGCGGCGTGGAGGAAGACGATCCTCACGAGAGGCGACAGGAGCGAGCCGTCGAATCCCTTGATGGCCCCGCTCCACCAGAGCACGCCGAGATAGGCGCTGATGTTCCCCGCGGAGACCATCAGCACCGCGCGCTGCCCCCAGACGAAGGCCGGCGCGGAAAGCGTGGCCACGTACCAGACGTACCAGGGGCTGTCCGCCCGGCCCGTGAAGGCGACGGTCGCCGTCATCAGGATGATGTCCGCCACGACCCAGATCGCGTCGGCCGTGCCGTCCCAGCGAGAGTCCGTTCGCCAGCGGTAGTAGGCGTACATCACGACCGAGCTGGCGACGGCGATTCCGTAAAGGGCGACGAGCGTGGTCGCCTGCACGTCCAGCGCGCCCAGCCAGGTGAAGAAGAGGGCGAGGATTCCGGCCACGAAGTAGATGAAGCCGCGCCGTTTCTGCACGGCCAGCCGGAACCGCAACGAGCCGGAGTCGACGGATCCGGCCGGAGTCACTCCCGAGGTCACACGGCGATCATCGGCCCGGGAGCGCATCCTTCGCAACCACCGCTCGGTTCGCCATTGTCGACCTCGGGCGCGTCAACGACCGGTCCCGTGGGCCGGCCGCTACCAATCGACGGGCCGGTAGTCCTTCAGGAACTGTCCCCAGACGTGGGTGCCGGTCCGGAAGCCGCTGATGATCGGGTCGAGGATCCGCGCGGCGCCGTCCACGATGTCGAGCGGAGGATGAAATCGTTGGTCGACCACCTTACGCGCGGCGATCGCCACGGCGTCCTCGTCCGTCACCCAGCCGGTGTCGACGCTGTTCATGTGGATGCCGTCGCGACGGTAGTCCGCGGCCGCGGTGCGCGTCATCATGTTGAGCGCGGCCTTCGCCATGTTCGTGTGCGGATGGCGGGTCGTCTTGCAGTTCCGGTAGAACTGTCCCTCCACCGCCGACACGTTGACGATGTGCTTGTCGCGCTCCGCCGTCCGGAGCATCAGCGGCTTGAGACGCGCGTTCAGGACGAACGGCGCGACGGCGTTCACCAGCTGCACCTCGAGGAGCTCGACGGTCGACACCTCCGCCAGGAGCAGCCGCCAGGAGTTCCGCTCCCGGAGGTCCACCTGCTGCAGGTCCTGGTCGAGCTGGCCCTCGGGGAAGAGGTCCCTCCGGGCGAGGAGCTCTTCCTCCAGCAGCGGAATCTGGGAGAGGTCCGCCGCGTGCGTCAGACCCGGTGCCTTCGACAGGGCACGATCGCCCTTCCCTTCCGGGGCGACCTTCGCGAGGCCGCTCCCCGAGCGGAGGTGGTGGGCGCGCATCCCGTCGTAGGCGGCCAGCAGGGGTCTCGCTCCCTCGGGGAGGGCGCCTCTCGCCGCGGACTCGCCCGCCATCATGTGCGCGTAGAACTCGGGCGGGCGGCGCACCGTCTGACAGGCGTTGTTGACGATGAAATCGAGGCGGTCGTGCGTCGCGAGCAGCTCGCGACAGAAGGCCTCGACGCTCGGCGTGTGGCGCAGGTCGAGGCCGAAGATCTCGAGCCGGTCCCGCCAGTCGGCGAAGTCGGGCTCCTTCGCGTAGCGCGAAGCGGAGTCGACGGGAAAGCGGGTGGTGACGATGAGCCGCGCGCCCGAGCGGAGCAGCTTGAGGCCCGCCTGATACCCGATCTTCACCCGGCCGCCCGTGAGGAGCGCCACGCGGCCTCGCAGGTCCGCGCCCTCCGTCCGCTTCGCGAAGTTCAGCTCGGCGCACGGGGGGCAGAGCTGGTCGTAGAAATGATGGATCACCGTGTACGTCTCCTTGCAGACGTAGCAATGCTGGGTCTCGACGGTCTCGCGACGGTCCGGGTCCTCGTCCGGGTGTCCAGGCTCGACGTCGTTCGCCTCGAAACCGGCCGGAGGAAAGACGTTCGGCGTCGTGAAGACGGCGCTCCGGCGTAGCGTCCGGATCCCCGTCCCCGCGAGCGCGGTCTCGGCGAGCGTCACCTGGGCGGCCCTCCGCGAGGCGTCCCTGGACCTCAGCATCCGGCGGCGCTCCTTGCGGTCGGGGCTGTAGACGCTGGCGACGGCGCGAAGGAGGCGCCTCTGGTCCCCGATCGGCAGGTCCTCGAGAACGCTCGCGTCGACGGCGATCCGCTCCAGAAGCTCCGTCGCCGCGCGCACCCGTTCGAGGCGTTCCTGCCGGGCGGTCTCCGCTTCTGTTGCTGGCGCGGTGGCGAACATCCGGCGGAGGGTAACGCATACGGCGTCCCACCCGATCGACTGCGCCGAAACAGCACCCGTCGAGGAGGACTTCCAGCAGGAAAGTTGCCGATGCGTCTCCGCGAAAAGCGGCCGTCTTTCTCGAATGCCCCGATCCGTGCATCCTCCTGGGATCGGAGATCGAACGATGAACCAGAGGCATGCGGTTTCGCTCGGCTGGGCTCTCCTCGCGACGCCCTGGCTCGCCCTCTCCTTCCCCGCCTCGGCGGAGAGGGCGGTCATCCTGGTCCGGCACGCCGAGAAGGGCGCGGAGGGGAAGGACCCGGAGCTGACGGACTCGGGGCGCCAGCGCGCTGTCAGGCTGGCCGAGGCGCTGAAGGACACCGGCGTCACCACGATCCTCACGAGCGACGCGAGGAGGACGATCCGGACCGCCGAACCGGCCGCGAAGGCGAACGGCGTGGCGGCACGAGTCGTGAAGGGTGGAGACGCAGGCGAGACCGTGAAGGAGATCGACGGCGCTCCTGCCGACGCCGTCGTCCTCGTGGTCGGCCACTCGAACACCCTGCCCGAGATCCTGGCCAAGCTCGGCGCGCCAGCGAAGGTGGCGATCGCCGACAGCGACTTCGGCAACCTCTTCGTCGTCGTCCGCTCGCCCGGCAAGGTGCCGACCGTCGTTCGCTTGCGCTACTGACCGGCTAGCGCTAGCGCCGCCCCTTCCGGCTTCCGTACTCCTGGAGCGTTCCGCGGGAGCGGTACTCCTGGACGGTGATCCAGTCGCCGGTGTCGGGCTTCCTGTCCTTCAGGACGATCCAGTCGTAGCCCGTCTTCGCCGCCAGGAGGACCACCGAGCCCCCGCCGCGGTACGAGATCGCGGTCTCGTCCTCGGTCGCGGGGCGGTAGCGGCCCGTGATGCCGTTCCAGTCGTACGTCCCGCCGCTTCGGATGACGAGCGAGCCGCTGGTGGCGCCCACCTCGCCGCGCCGGTAGATCCAGCCCCCCTTCACGTAGTCGACGGTCGGCGCGATCTTCACCATGTCCCACGTTCCGTGGAGCCATTCGAGCGTGTTCGGCGGGCCGAAGTTGTCCTGGATGGCGAACGGGATGGTGCTCTCGTTCCCGCCGGAGTTGATCAGCTTGGTCCCGAAGTCGGACGAGCTCTGGTAGCGGAAGTCGACGCCGCGCCTGCGGATGAGCGCCGCCAGCTCCGCCACCACCTCGGCCTTCTTCGGATGTCGCCACGGATCGCTCCCGATCCGCGCCGAGAGGAAGCCGAGGATTTCCTGCTGCGTCATGAGCGGACCGCCGGGCACCTGTTTCGAGGGGGACGCGGCGGTCGCCGGCTCGGCCCGTGTCTGGCCTGCCTGGGAGGGGACCGGCGCCGCGGGGGCGGCGGGCGCGGAGGACGCCTTCGGGCGGCTCAGCTTCTCGACGGGCATGTAGCTCTGCCCCACGACATCCAGCCACTTGATGAGGACGCCGTACGAGTCGATCCGGATGACCTGGACCCGCTCCGGCTGCGCCCCGGGCCAGCGCCTCATCTCCAGGACCTCTCCGACCTGGAACGGCGCCTCGGCCGGCGCGCCGGCGAGCGGAAGACTCGAGAAAAGCATGACAAAGCAGATCACGAGCGCTTTCATGGACGATCTCCTCCCTCTCGGCTGTTCGGGAAGGCTCGAGTCTAGGCCGGAGACCGCCCGGCGCCAATCCGAATCTCGATCGACCCGGCCTCGAAGGCAGGTCCGGTTTGGCCCCTCGGAGGATCGCCCCGCGCGCTGATTCGCCTGCATCAGTGACCTCGTCGCCATCCGGACGGATCTCTAACGACAGGGGTATCGTGTGCGATGCCTGTGTTTTCGTCAGGAGGCGGTCCCATGAGAATGCGTGCCCTCGTTGCTCTCGTCGTCACCCTGGTCGCCTGTCCCTCCTGGGCCGAGCCGAGCGGCGGAACGCCCGCCCGCTACATCGTCTTCGAGCTCGACGCCGCCGGCGTGCCGAGGGCTCAGAGCCACCAGCTGGTGACCCTGCCAGCCCCGCTCGTGTCGCGGACCGACGCCGAGATGGACGCGCTCCTCCGCGCCGGGCTCCGCGGGGGCGAGAGGATCGCGGTGAGGATGAAGGACGCCGCCGGCGTCCCCGTCTTCCAGGACGTGGTGGAAGTCCCCCGCTGGGTGAACGCCGAGCACGGGTTGTTCGGCGAGAGCCCGCTCGTGGACGACGTCCTCCCGGCCCAGAAGGCGTTCGTGGTGCGGCTCCCCAGCCTGGAGGGGGCGCGCCTCGCGCTGACTCCGGCCGGCGGCGAGGCCCGGGTGACGGCGACCGAGCTCGACCTCGACGCCCTGGCGGCCGACCAGACCCTGCCGCTCGCGAGCTACCGCCCGCGGGCCGCCCTGAGCGAACCCGCCCCGAACTCGGGGAACCGGGTCGACCTCCTGATCATGGGTGACGGCTACACCTCGGCGCAGCAGACGAAGTTCAGCACCGACGCGGCGAACCTGGTCGCGAGCTTCTTCTCGGCGTCGCCGTACGCCGAGTACAAGTCGTTCGTGAACACCTCCACGCTCTTCACCGCGTCGGCGCAGGCCGGGGCTGACCATCCTCCTTACAACGCCTCATGCGCGGCCACCACGTTCCCCAGCTGCTGCGCCGACGCCACGATGCAGACCGACCCGCTCCGCGGAACGTTCGTCACCACGGCCTTCGACGGGACGTACTGCTCCTTCAACATCCACCGCCTCGTCGTGGTGAACAACTCGAAGGTCCTGACGGCGGCAGCGGCGTCCCCGGGCTGGGACGAGATCCTGGTCGTCGTGAACGACACGACCTACGGCGGCTCCGGCGGGCAGGTGGGCGTCCTCTCCACCCACGCCTCCGCGGTGGCGGTGGCCCAGCACGAGTACGGCCACACGTTCACGAAGCTGGCCGACGAGTACACGTCTGCCTACCCCGGCTTCCCGGCGTGCACGGACGCCGCGGGCAGCTCGACGCCCTGCGAATCGAACGTGACGGACCAGACCTCGCGGAGCGCCATCAAGTGGAACCCCTGGATCCTCGGCTCCACGCCGGTCCCGACCACGGGCACCGACCCGACGATCGTGGGGCTCTTCCTTGGAGCCCGCTACCTCACGTCGGGGATGTACCGGCCCCAGTACGACTGCGGGATGAAGAGCCTCGGCGTGGCGTTCTGCAAGGTCTGCGCGCAGGGCTACGTCTTGGCGCTCTACCGGGGAGGGTGGGGCACCCCGTCGACCGGGATCGACACCATCGAGCCTGGGTCGGAGAGCCCGGCGCCGGGCACCGTCTCGCTGACCCTCCCCGGGAGCCGGGTCTTCAGCGTGACTCTCCTGCAACCTCAAGGGAACACGGTCGCCGGTACGTGGTACCTGAACGGCGTCGCAGCCGGCTCGGGCAGTACCTACACGTTCTCCCCGTCGACGGCGGGAACGTACACGGTGATGCTCAGGGCGCACGACGGAACCTCGCTCGTGAATGCCACGATGGGCGGTGCCCTCCTCGATCGCACGCGCACCTGGACCGTGAACGTCACCGGCACGGGGGGATCGACGCCCACCGTCGCGTCCGTCTCCCCGAGCTCCGGTCCGACGACGGGCGGGACGCCGGTGACGGTCACCGGCACGAACTTCGTCTCCGGGGCAACGGTTTCCTTCGCCGGCTCCGCTGCCAGCAACGTGGTGGTGAACGGCGCCACCTCGATCTCCTGCAAGACCCCGGCGGGTTCCGCCGGACCGGTCACGGTCTCCGTCACGACCTCGGGCGGCACCGGGTCTCTCCCGAGCGGCTTCACCTACACCGGCGGGGGCGGCGGCCCCTGCACCCCGAGCGCCACGAGCCTCTGCCTCAACGGGAGCCGGTTCCGGCTGACCTCCCGCTGGACGAACTACAACGACGGGTCCACGGGCGACGGCGTGGCCGTGCCCCTCACGAATGACACCGGGTACTTCTGGTTCTTCAACAGCAGCAACGTCGAGCTCGTCATCAAGGTCCTCGACGGCCGCGGCGTGAACGGGGCGTTCTGGGTGCTGTACGGCGCCCTGTCCGACGTGGGCTACACGATCCAGATCACCGACACGGTGACCGGCGTCGTGAAGAGCTTCGTCAATCCCGCGCACGTCCTGGCGAGCGTCGCGGACATCAACGCCTTCCCCGCCGCGCGGGGTGATGCACCCCCGGTCGGCGCCGCGGTCGCGCTGAATCCGCCGGAGGTCCACGCCGAGGCGCTTCTCGCGAACGTCCCGCCCGGAGAGCGCTCGCGCGGGCTGCTCCTCTACCGCTTCGATTCGGTTTCCCACGACCGGGCGAGCCGCCTCTTCTCGACGGCGCGGGCGGCGCTCTATCTCCACGGCTCCGGGGAGGCCTTGATCCTCAGCGAGTCGGCGCCCGACGGCGCCGGGCGCTTCGTCGGGGTCCGTACCGTCTCCGATTTCGTGAGGGATGCCCTCGCCGAGTACCCGGAGATCGCCAATCCGGGGAGCGACGCTTTCTTCCTGAAGCTCCCGGCGGTCCGCTCCGGTCCCGACGGGCCGGCGGCGCCGGGAGGCGCTGTGTTCACTGCCGGCGCCCTGGAGGCGGGCCCGAAGCGGAGCCCGCAGGCGGCGACACCCCTCGCGGCCACGACCGTCGTCTCGGAAGGCTGGGAGAGCGGCTGGTCGTCGCGGTGGCTCCTGAGCGACAACAACGGCGGCATGTACCGCTGGACGGCCTCCACCTGCACGGTCCACTCGGGCAGCTACGCCGCGGACATGCTGGGCGGAACGGTGGGGGGAAACCTCCCCTGCGACGCCGCCTACCCGAACAACTACGACGGCTGGATGGTCTACGCGTCGTGCATCGGCATCCAGAATGCGAGCGCGGCCTCGCTCCAGTACTGGCTGAACGTCAATTCGGAGCTCGAATACGACACCCTCGGCGTCTACTTCAAGCGGCCGGCGGACGGCCTCTACTACGGGCATATGTACTCCGGAAACTCGGCCGGCTTCCGCCAGTACGTCGACGACCTGAAAAGCTGGCCGGTGATCGGCGACCTGACGCAGATCGCCTGCAACACCCTGGGGATCGCCTTCCACTCGGACGACTCCGTCGCGCCTGGCTGGGGAGCGAGGGTGGACGATCTCAGCGTGACGGCGACGACGGGCGGCGGCGTCGCCTGCGCGCCCACCGCGACGGCCCTCTGCCTGAACGCGAGCCGGTTCAAGGTGTCCGTCCAGTGGAAGAACTACAACGACGGCTCGCAGGGGCCCGGCTACGCGACCTCGCTGACGAACGACACGGGCCATTTCTGGTTCTTCAACAGCGCGAACGTGGAGCTCGTCATCAAGATCCTCGACGGCCGATCGGTCAACGGGAAGTTCTGGGTCTTCTACGGCGCCCTTTCGGACGTGGAGTACACCATCACCGTGACCGACAGTCAGACGGGCGCCGTCAAGCCGTACTACAACCCGCCGCACAAGCTCGGGAGCGTGGCCGACATCGTCGCCTTCAACCCCTGAGCCGGTTCTACCGCTCCAGCTGGAGGAACGGGAGGGCCGCCGCGAGCACATCCCGCGGCGCCTCCAGCTGGGGGTAGTGGCCGACGCCGGGCAGCTCCACCACGTCGGGATCCGGCACCAGCTCCCGGTAGCGGGCCACCATGTGGGCTCCCGAGATCGGGTCGTCGAGGCCGGCGATCAGGCGGATCGGCGCTTTCGAATGAACCAGTGCCCCCACCCAGCGCTCCCGGTGAAGCCGCCGCTCCGCGATGTACCCGAGGAGGGGATGCATGACGCCGATGCCGTCGCTCTCCGTCACGAGGCGCCACATCGCGCGGAGCTCCTCGTCGGAAAGGGGCCGCGCGCAGATCCGGCGGAAGTTGCGGGCGAACGTCGAGTAGCTGGTGAGCCGCGCCACGAGCCCGCCCAGCGGCGAGGCGAGGAGCTTCTGGGTCAGGACGGGCCGGTGCGTCTCGGGAAAGAGGCCGCCGTTCAGCAAGCAGGCCGCCTCGATGACCTGGGCAGAGACGCCGTCGCGCTGGCGGGCCAGCAGCTCCTGCGCCACCGTGTCGCCGTAGTCGTGCGCCAGGAGCCGGTAGCGCGTCACCTCCTGCCACGCGAGAAACGCCTGGACGAGATCCGCTTGCCCCCCGATCGAGTAGCGGATCCCTCGCGGCTTCGCCGAGAAGCCGAAGCCGATGAGGTCGAGGGTGAGGACGCTGAAATGCTGAACCAGGTCGGGCCAGAGCTGGTACCAGTCCCAGGAGGCCGTCGGGAATCCGTGGATCAGGAGCAACGGCTCGCCACGCCCCTCGGCGCGGTAGAAGACCCGCTCGCCGTTCCAGTCGAACGTGCCGCCTCCGCAGCGCCATTCCTCGGGTGTCACGAAGCCCATCGGACGCTCCCTCGTTCGGCCGCGTCAGAAGTGGAGGCGGCGGAGGCGGGGCGTCTTCTTCGCCTGGTGCGCCTGCATCCGGCTCAGGATGCTGCTCAGGACGCCGATGGCCTCCAGGATGTGCGGCCCCTTGTTCAGCATGACGCACTCGGCCCGCTCGGACATGGCGGCGTCTGTGATCTCGGCGCGCGACGGCAGACCCTTCTGCGCGAGGCTCTCGAGCACCTGGGTGGCCCAGATCACGGGGAGGTGCGCGGCCTCGCAGAGCCACAGGATCTCCTCCTGGACCTCGGCCAGCCGCTCGTAGCCGACCTCGACCAGGAGGTCGCCGCGAGCGATCATGATTCCGGCCTTCGGCAGCCGGAGGGCGGCGAGGAGCAGCTCGGGCAGGCCCTCGAAGGCGCGGCGCGTCTCGATCTTCAGGACGACGGCCTTGTCCGTGGCGCCGAGCTTCTCGAGCTCGGCCACGAGGGTCTCGATGTCGCGCGGCTCCTGGACGAAGGAGAGGCCCACGAGGTCGGCGTGGCGGGCGACGAACGGCAGGTCCTGGAGGTCTTTCTCGGTGAGAGCCGGAAGGGTGAGCTTGCTGTCGGGCAGGTTGATCCCCTTGTCGCTCCGGAGGCGCACGCCCTTCTCTCGGGCCTGCGTGATCTCGACCCGGACGTGTTTGGGCGCCACGGACCGGATCACCCCACCCAGCTTGCCGTCGTCGAACCAGATCCGCTCCCCCGGCTTCACCGCGCCGAAGACCTCGGGGAGCGTGCAGGGAATCGACGCGGGGGTGACGACGGCTCCGGTGTCGTCGAGGATCGCCGGCCGTCCCGGGGTCTGCCCTTTCGTGAGGATCAGGGTGTCGCCCCGCGCGAGCGTGAGGACCTGTTCCAGGGGAGCGATCCCGGTGATGAGCCCGGTCTCGCCCGTCCGCTGGTTGTGGAGCTCGGTTCCGTCGACGACGTAGGAGGACCGCTTGCCGGTGACCCACCAGCCCCCTTCGTCCTGCCCGACGACGCGAAGCGTCCTCGCCGCGCCGCGGGTGTCGGTCAGGGCGAGGCGGTCGTCGACGGCCAGCGCCTCGAGCCAGCTCGCCGAGACGGGAAGCGAGGCGTCGGCCGGAATGGGCGGGGGCACGGCGGCGGCGTCGCGTGTCAGCCAGATTCGAGCCGGAGAGATCACCTTGCCGAGGTGGTCGCGGCGGGGCCGCCAGGAGACGACGGCGGCGCACGTCGCGATGGGCCCGGTCCGGAGCTTCGGTCCCCCGAGGTCCATCAGGACCTGGCAATGACGACCCACCTCGCGCTCGGCGCGGCGGAGCTTCTCGATGATCGCGGCCCACTCCTCGGGGCCGTCGTGGGCGCAGTTGATCCGCATCGCGTCCATGCCGTGCGACAGGAGCTCCTTCACCAGCGCGTAGTCATGAGCCGCCTCGCTCGGCATCGTCACCATGATCCTGACGTCGCGCTTCGTCCTCTTCGGACCGAGGAGCGCTTCGGTGTTCGAGGCGAGGAGCTCGCTTCCGCTCTGGAAGCCCTTCATGTCCACGGCCGCCTCCTCGATTCCGCGGTCCTGCAGGCGCTCGAGGATGGCCAGGACCGCGTCGACGACGAAGAGGGTGTTGGACTCGGCTCGACCCAGCGACGAGAGGCCGACCGCGGCGAGCTGCGCCTGCGTGGCCCGGATGTCGCGTCGCCGGAGCGCCAGGTAGTGGAAGAGGTTTCGCGCGCTCGCCTGCCGGGGCCCGGGCATCGCCTGGATCAGCGCTTCGTTGCGGACCTCCGCGGCGCAGAGCTCGGAGCGGAGCTCCCGCACCAGCTTGGTGAGGCCCGCCAGCGGCAATTCGGGCAGCGGCCCGGTGGCATTCCGCTTCGCGGCCGGCTTCGATCGCGGCACGCCTCCATTCTGCGCCCGACTCGGCCGAACTTGGCGGGCGTGCGACTGAAACATCCACATCATTGACCCGATTGCCGGGGAGGTAGACCTTGAGCTGAGGCTCGGGAAGGCGGCGGACCGAACCTTGCGCACCAACACCGCTGCACGGCAAGGAGGTTGCAATGACGACCCTCACGGAGACCGAGACCAAAACCGAGAAGAAGGCGGCCGTACGCCCGACGCTCTCGATTACCGACAACCGGACCGGGAAGGCCTACGAAGTGCCCGTCGAGCACGGGACCATCAGGGCCCTCGATCTGCGCCAGATCAAGACCGCTCCCGATGATTTCGGTCTGATGACGTACGACCCCGCTTTCATGAACACCGCTTCCTGCAAGAGCAAGATCACGTTCATCGACGGCGACAAGGGGATCCTGGAGTACCGCGGCTATCCGATCGATCAGCTGGCCGAGAAGACCACGTATCTCGAGACCGCCTGGCTGGTCCTCAACGGGGAGCTCCCCACGGCTCAGGAGTACGCGAAGTGGGTCAGCGAGGTGACCGTCCACACCTACATCCACGAGGACATCAAGGACCTCATCCACGGGTTCCGCTACGACGCCCATCCGATGGGCATCCTCTGCTCGATGGTCGCCGCCCTCTCGGCGTTCTACCCCGAGGCGAAGAAGGTGCATGACCCCGAGGCGCGCCGGATGCAGATCGTCCGCCTCATCGCGAAGATGCCCACCCTGGCCGCCTTCGCCTATCGCCACTCGATCGGCTTCCCCTATTCCTATCCCGACAACGAGCTGTCCTACACCGGCAACTTCCTCTCGATGATGTACAAGGCCACCGAGGCGAAGTACAAGCCGAACCCGGTCCTCGAGCGGGCTCTCGAGGTGCTCTTCATCCTGCACGCGGACCACGAGCAGAACTGCTCCACGTCGGCCATGCGGGCCATCGGCTCCTCTGAGGCCGACCCGTACTGCTCCGTCGCCGGCGCCGTCTCCGCGCTCTACGGCCCGCTCCACGGCGGCGCCAACGAGGCCGTCCTCCGGATGCTCGCGGAGATCGGCAGCAAGGCCAACGTCCCCGCGTTCATCAAGGCCGTCAAGGAGAGCGGCGGCGAGACGAAGCTGATGGGCTTCGGCCACCGCGTCTACAAGAACTACGACCCGCGGGCCCAGGTCATCAAGAACATGGCGGATCAGGTGTTCGAGGTCACGGGACGGAACCCGCTCCTCGACATCGCCCTCGAGCTCGAGAAGATCGCCCTCTCGGACGACTACTTCGTCAAGCGGAAACTCTACCCGAACGTCGACTTCTACTCGGGCCTGATCTACCAGGCGATGAAGTTCCCCGTCGACATGTTCCCGGTCCTCTTCGCGATCCCGCGCATGTCGGGCTGGCTCGCCCAGTGGCAGGAGATGATCACCGACAAGGATCAGAAGATCGCTCGCCCGCGCCAGGTCTTCCTCGGGACGCCCAAGCGCGCCTTCGTGCCCTTCGCGGCCCGCGGATAGGAGGCCTCGATGCGCAAGAAGATCACTGTCGTCGGCTGCGGCCGGGTGGGCGAGACGCTGGCCCACATCCTGGCCAAGAAGGCGCTCGGCAACCTCGTCCTCGTCGACATCGTCCCCAATCTCGCGGCCGGCAAGGCGCTCGACCTGATGGAGCTCCGGCCGATCGACGGAACCGACATCGAGATCGTCGGCACGACGGGCTTCGCCGAGACGGCGGGCTCCGACGTCGTCGTCGTCACGTCCGGCATGCCCCGTAAGCCGGGCGAGAGCCGTGAAGACCTCCTCAAGAAGAACATCGCCATCGTGAAGCCCGTGGTCGAGGAGATCGTGAAGGCCTCGCCGAACGCGATCCTCATCATGGTGGCCAACCCGCTCGACACGATGACGTGGGTCGCTCGGAAGGTGAGCGGCTGGAACCGGAACCGTGTCTTCGGCATGGCCGGTATCCTCGACACGGCACGCCTCCGCTGCTTCCTGGCCATGGAGCTCGGCTGCTCGGTGAAGGACGTCAGCGCCTTCGTCCTTGGCGGACACGGCGACGAGATGGTCCCGCTGCTCCGATACGCCACCGCCGGCGGCGTTCCCGTGGAGAAGCTCCTGTCGAAGGAGAAGATCGACGCCATCGTCAAGCGGACGCGGGGCGCCGGCGGCGAGATCGTGAAGCTGCTCGGCTTCAGCGCTTACTTCTCGCCCGCGGCGGCGGCCGCCGAGATGGTGCAGGCCGTCCTCCTCGACGAGAAGAGAATCGTCCCCTGCGCGGCCTACCTCGACGGCGAGTACGGCGCGAAGGACATCTACCTCGGCGTTCCCGTTCTCCTGGGAGCGGGCGGCGTGGAGAAGGTCTTCGAGCTCGACCTGACCGCAGAGGAGAAGGTCATGCTCGACAACTCGGTGAAGCTCTGCTCCGAGTCGATCGCCGAGGCCCGGAAGCTGATGGTTCCCGTCCCGGAGCTGGTGGGCACCCGCTAGCCGCCGATCGCTTCGCGATCTACGCGGGGGCGGCTAGCCAGCTGTTCTGATCGGGGGGCGCGCCTGACGGCGTTCCCCCCAAGTCCCCCTCCTGATCCCCCAAAGGGATCGCTGCTCAAGACCCGCTCGAGAGGCGTCTTCGTTGCCGACCTGATTACTCAGACAGGCCACTAGCCCATCCTCCTAACGGTTCGGGCCGGCCGCCGTCGAGGCGACCGGCCCGTTTTCTCTCAGTCCACCCGCGGGGTCACTGGTGCAGCAGGTGAAGCTCCGTCAGGATCGCCGAGTCGGCCTCGTAGACGTAGCCCTTGAAGATCGGCGCGATGAGCCCGAAGACGAGCAGGATTCCGGCGGCGCCGGCCAGAATGCCGAAGCCGATGAACGACGGGATCCGCGCGACCCGGACCTGCTCCTCGTTGTTGATCGACGCGGTCAGCTGGGATTCCAGGACCGGAACCGTCGTCCCGTCGGCCTGGACGAGGTTCACCTTCCCCTCGGCAACCGCCTTCTTCAGCGGAACGTCTCCCACGTAGACCTCCACTCGATCGGAGACGGCGTTGAGCGGCTGGGCAAGGTAAAGAGGCGCCCAACCCGTGCCAGGGGGCTTCTCCGAGAGGCGGTTCAGGTAGAAAACCGATATCGCGAGCAGGCCGGCGCCAAGGATGATGGTTGCGAGCCTGAACGTGGTTCTGGTCATAGTCCCTCCCGAGACGGGACCTTGGTCCCGTCTCCTCGTGTACTACATACAAGCTGGACCCTGCCGCGCCGCAAACCATGAAGCAGGTGTACTAAGCCTCGGCGTCTGAAGCATCTGCGTCATGTCGCGACAGGGGCCGGGCGCCCACCTTGTGGGTAGGGGAGGCTCTCTAGAATGGAAAGCTACCAGCTCGAAACGGATACCCACGGTAACCACGTCGACATGCCCTACCGCGGACCACGCCTGCTGCGTCATCCCATGTACACGAAAGGCTCGGCCTTCACTCACGACGAGAGGAAGGCCTTCGGATTGGAGGGGCTGCTCCCCCACGCCGTCAGCACCATGGAGCAGCAGACAGACCGCGTCTACGCGAACATCACCCGCAAGCAGGACCCGCTGGAGAAGTTCATCGGGCTCGCGGGGTTGCAGGACCGGAACGAGCACCTGTTCTACAGGGTCCTCGTCGACCACATCGAGGAATTCCTGCCGATCGTCTACACGCCCGTCGTGGGGAAGGCCTGCCAGGAGTTCAGCCACATCTTCCGCCGGGCCCGGGGACTCTGGATCACGCCCGAGCACCGCGGGAGGATCTCGGAGGTGCTCGGAAACGCGCCCTTCGAGGACGTCCGCCTGATCGTGGTGACCGACAACGAGCGGATCCTCGGCCTCGGCGACCAGGGAGCCGGCGGAATGGGGATCCCGATCGGCAAGCTGGCTCTCTACACGGCGGCCGCGGGCATTCACCCATCCATGACTCTCCCGATCAGCCTCGACGTCGGGACCGATAACAAGGCCCTGCTAGACGACCCGTTCTACCTCGGCTACCGCAAGCCTCGGCTCCGGGGCCCCGAGTACGACGCGCTGGTCGAGGAGTTCGTCCAGGCCGTCAAGTCGAGGTTCCCGAAAGCCCTCCTCCAGTGGGAGGATTTCAAGAAGGTGAACGCCTTCCACCTGCTCGACCGCTATCGGAACAGGATCACCTGCTTCAACGACGACATCCAGGGCACCGCGGCGGTGGCGGTGGCGGGGATGATGGCCGGGGTGCGCGTCTCCGGCATCCCGCTCACCGGGCAGCGAATCGTGCTGCTGGGCGCCGGGGCCGCGGGCGTCGGCATCGCGAGGCTCCTCCGGGCCACGTTCCGGCGCGCCGGTCTCTCCGGCGAGGCCCTAACGCTGGCCACGGCCAACCTCGACAGCAAGGGGCTGGTGGTGGACGACACCCCGATCGCGGACGAGCACAAGAAAGACTTCGCCTGGCCGGCGGCTCTCGCCGCCCGTTACGGCCTCGGGAAAGGCCAGCCGCGCGACCTTCTCGCCGTCGTCCGCGCCCTGAAGCCGACGATGCTGATCGGGACGTCCGGCGAGCCCGACACCTTCACCGAGGACGTCGTCCGCGAGATGGCCCGGCACGTCGAGCGGCCCGTCATCTTCCCGATGTCGAATCCGACCAGCAAGTGCGAGGCCAAACCGGTCGACCTCATCGCCTGGACCGACGGAAAGGCGCTCATAGCCACGGGAAGCCCTTTCGACCCGGTGAGCTTCGGGGGCCGGACGATCACCATCGGCCAGGGGAACAACGTCTTCGTCTTCCCGGGCGTGGGCCTCGGCGTCCTCGTCTCCGAGGCTCGCGAGGTGACCGAAGCGATGTTCGCGGCCGCCGCGCAGTGCCTGGCGGACGAAGTGCAACCCGAAGACCTGGCGGCCGGTAGCCTCTTCCCGCGGATCGAGCGGATCCGGACGGTGTCGGCGCGGATCGCCGAGGCGGTGGTGAAGGAAGCGCGCGACTCCGGGCTCGGGCGCCTCATTCCCGACGACGAGATCCCGAAGGCGGTCGCCCGCATGATGTGGAACCCCCGTTACCCCAATTACCTCCCGGCGGAGGCGTCCACCGTCGCGCCGGCGACGAG
>Ga0154020_10003730_pt1 | contig 18272 bp, 12 predicted proteins | sample Klosneuvirus_201_FD_109709 | JGI IMG/M metagenome (GOLD analysis project Ga0154020, IMG submission 109709) | Active sludge microbial communities from wastewater, Klosterneuburg, Austria - Klosneuvirus_20160825_MG | ecosystem: Engineered > WWTP > Aerobic digester > Activated sludge | place... | reverse complement strand
TGTCCCAAGGCTTGACCATAAATCTTGTTTACAAGCAAATTTATGAGCATAGCAACGCATGTAGTGATTAGTGAATTGTGAATGGTGAATCGTAAATCGGTTCGCCTAGATCAGCTCAAGCAATGTATTCAGTTGTCAGATATCAAGATAGTAAATTGAAAATAGTAAATCGTAAATTGTCTGCGGAGGGTGATCCCTTCAATTCACTATTTACGATTCACGATTTACCGGTCGCAATGCGACCCCCAAGTTTTCCGGTGATTCTGTCGGTAGGGTCACACCCGTTCCCATCCCGAACACGGAAGTTAAGCCTACTGGAGCCGATGATACTGCATCTTTCAGGTGTGGGAAAGTAGGAAGTCGCCGGATCTATATCACAAAAAGCCTGTGCAGAAATGCACGGGCTTTTTTGCGCCGGAAGCCGGCAACTGAGAACTGAGAACTGAGAACTGAGAACTGAGAACTGAGAACTGAGAACGAATAGCTTGGACCTTCGAAGGGAGATCCTTGAAGATCTGACATTCTTAAGTCTCAAAGCTGGGAGTTGAAATCTGAAATCCGAGATCTTAGGACCTAGAGTTCGAAGTCCGGAGGACTTGAGATCTGAGGAATCTTGAAGTTCGAATTGACACCTCTGAGGATCGAGGACTTGAAATCTGGAATCTTAGAGATCAGAAGCGGAGATTCTTAGATCTGAAGCCTGAGAAACGTGGAGTCACAGAGCTGAGATCGGATCTGGGAAGGGAAAGAGGAGAACGATGAAATGAGAACCGCTTAGTGTTTGACTAGGCTGGTTCGCATGCCGTTGAGGAGTTCGGCGGCCTCTTTCCGCAATGTGGAGATGGACGCGTCGTCGTCTGAAAAGCGTATCCGGTTGTAGAGTTCGGTGACCTTTATGGCCTCGGGGAAGGGCGTCGATAGTGCGAACTCGAGCGGCGTGTGACAAGCGTCTCGAACGTAGCCTTGCTTTGAGAGTAGTTCGGTGAGTTCGTTGTATATCGCGTCGGCTTCCGGATGCTGGATCTTTAGGCCGAGAAGACGCCGACGCCACAGACCGCCGCGTTTCTTCAAGAAGCGCAGGATCCAACGGATCAATACGAAGCTCGCGATCGAGCAAAGAACTGCCAGCAAAAAATACCCGATCGCCCAGAGGCGTGCGCGTTGACCGGAATCTCCGCGAATGTCCCGCCACCATTCGGCGATCATTTCTGCGGTCTCATTCACAAAGGCGGATGCCGCGGAATTGGCTTCCGATGCGGTCGCTCGGACGCCCCTTGATATAGCTGCCTGACCATTCGAATCGAATGCGACGAAATATTGGATCCAAATGGTCTCGAGTGCGTCGAGATATTTCGATATCTGGCCCGATAGACCGGAGAATCCGCCGCTGCTCAAATTCCGTCCCGCGGCGGGTGTCGGATCGAAGGTTACCCATTGATCTTCTTGCGGAAAATAGACCTCGACCCAAGAATGTGCGTTCAGTTCGCGAACGACCGTAACGCCCGAGGCACTATTATAGTCGCCGCCGTGAAATCCGTTGACGACACGCGTTGCGACACCTTGCGTGCGGAGCATTATCGCCATTGCCGTCGCGAAATATTCGCAGTGGCCTTCGCGAACGTTGAACAAAAAATCGGCAAGCGGCTCGTCGCCGCCGGCTTTCATTTCAAGCGTGTAACCGAAATTCGAACGCAAGTAGTCGCGGATCGCGACCGCTTTGTCATAACGATCTGCGGAATTCGCGGTGATGCTTTGGGCGAGAGCGAAGATCCGTTTGTCGTAACTTTCGGGCAGCTCAAGATACCGTTCGACGTCTTGGCCGTACGGCATACGGTCAGCCTGAAGGCGTTCGGCGGTCGGTCTCGAAATATCGGAGATGACCGTGTACGAGGTGCGTTCGCCGGTGCGTGGATACGCAAGGCTGTCGTAGCTGTCGCGGTATAGAGCCGGGAAGCCCGAAGCGACCTCCACCACACGCGTTTGTCCGAAAAGGATCGGCGTATCGATCGGCTCGAGATAGATGTGCTGACGAACGAGTTGAGCGAAAGGCTTTGGATCCTCGATGCGGATCGAGCCGTCGGTGCCGGCAAGGAGCGTTTCGCGGTTCTGCGGCCGGCTCTTGCTCCATGAGACATTGTCGAAGCGGTCGAGAGCGACTCCGCGATAATAGCCATCCGAACCGGAAAGTTGCGACGGTGAGGTCTCAACCCGCATCACGACGCGATCGCTCTGCTGTATCTTCCCGATGCCGCCGAGCCGCACTGAGTCCGAGAAGCCCGAATAGGTCGAAACGCCACGGCCGCTGCCGCCGAATCCTGCACCGCCGACCCTTGGAAGTACAAAGAAGAGCGGTACTGCCATGCTGATCGTGAGCGTAACGATTATGATCGAGACACCCGCGAGACGCGGCCAAGACGGACGATCGGTGCCTCGAGGTTCGTCTCTGCCTTTTCGCTCAAGCGTTCGGCGAGCAGAACTCACATTCTCCCAGACGATGATCGCGGCAACCACGACCAAGATATACAAGATGAAACTAGCGAGATATAACGGACTGATGCTCAATCCTGCGGCAAGCAGCACGGCAAAGAACGTCATCAAATGTAGAAAGATCCAATCACGATCCTTTTTTCGCTGCAGAAGCTTGATGGCTGAAAGTGCGAGGATCATCCGAGCAAGCATCCCGGCGACCGCGTTGTCGACGCCGTGCACCGGGAACACTTGGATACGCCACGCGAGGTAAAAGAACGGCAGTGCGAGAACTATCATCACCGTTCCGGCACGCTCGGAGATCTGCCAGCGCGTACCTTCGATACGCCACGCCGCCGCCATCGCCCCGAGGTAAAGAATCGACGCGACAAACCCGAACGTCCCCGATACCCAAAGCGTCAAAAAGCCGCAAAACGCAACGGCGTACGACAAGGCTTGTAGTGTTTTCTCTGACGACGACATTCTCTGCGGCAGCCATTGCAATCTGTAGCGGCCCAGCCTACCGATATGGAAATTGTAGCATTCACCGGAACCAGCCGAATGTGTTCAGGCTGGGCGGTTCACGCGAATCAGAGCTTGTTCCATATCGGAATTGTCTTTACATGCTTCGTGAATCCTCCTTGCCTGTCGGTCGAAGTCGGCATCAAGAGTACAGATCACGATTCCCGCATGTTGCTTTCCTGAGAGATGGAGATGTCGGAAGTCGCGCCGATTTATCGTAAGCAAAACTCTTTCAAGCTTGCTGGAGCGTGCGAGGACGAGTTCGTCTGCTATCGCTCGATGCGCGCGTCCGTCTTCGAAAGCTGTGAGCACATCGTGACCTAATCTACGCAACTCTGCAACAACGGGCAATGGGAAGTTCTCGTCAGCATAGAACTGCATCAATCTTCCCGTTCATTGTCCCGAATGTCCGCAGCGATCTCAGCAGGATGAGCCTCAGCATATTTCCAGGCATTGACCAGATCCTCCGCGGTCAGTCCGGGGTAGCTTTTAAGGAGGTCGCCTTCGCCAAGGCCAAGCTGGCGGGCCTGATAGAGGAGCCATACAGGGATGCGAGTTCCCCGAACGCAGGCCGCGCCGCCCATAACTCCTTTTTTCCTCTCGACCCCTGCATTCGCGTAAAGAGAAAACTTCTTAAAGAGCTTCTTCCGATCCCTTTCCGACAAGGCAGCGATCGCAGTCTCAGTTTGTTTTAGTACATCGACCGAACTCATGCTTGTAATTGTAACATGAAAAGCCCGGTCATTTTCGAGCAGGCTTTTTGCCGTAAAGGTCTCACGTTTTTGCGATCCAATTCCTGAATGTCCGCGGCCGGACCGAGCAATCCCGCCGCACGTTCAAGAATGAGGATCAATTAGGAACAACGATCATCGGGCAGAACTGCGGGCAGGTCGTCGCCGGAGTGAAACTGTATCCGAGAGGCGTTGCCACCGCTGCCGCTGCGCCTGAAAGCGCGACGGAGATCGTCGGGCTTGAGGCGTTGAATGTTCCGGCGGCAACAGCTGGCCCGTAGTAGTTCTGCGCATTGCGGATCGTGAAGGTTTGTCCATTCACGAGTCCGGTTGACGAAAGGTCGATCGTCGCTGTCGGTGAACCGCTGAAGCTATAGACGATAACATTCGCTCTGCCGGGCTGATAGGAATTTGGACGGACGATGACCGTGTCGGGCATTGCGACCGAGGTCGCAGTACTCGACGCGTCGTAACCGGTCGCAGTCTTCCAAGTAGGAAATTGCATCAGCGAAGATCCTGAAATGCCGAACACGTTCCGACCCGCGGCTCCAAAGTAGGTGTTCTGATTCCAATTGTACGGTTGGCCCGCCGGAATGACGGTATATTGCGCACCCGTGCGGGAGCTGTAGAATCTGTTTCCCGTGATCGTCCCATTTGCGGTGTTCCCGATCGTAAGCAGTGTGCCGCCGCCGACAAAATAATTGTCCGTAACCGTGCCTGTCGTCACGCCGGCGCCATAGCCGAAACTCACCAAATATCCGATCGAGGATGCGGGATGATAGAAATGCGAATTGCGAACGATCGCGGTCGGGCTTCTCTGACTGTCCGGACCGAGGATCAAGTTGAAATTCCGCCGATTCACATCGCCGAATTTCCCGAGAGGTGCACCGGAGTTCGCAAAGGCGCTTCCAACAATATCGCCGCCCATATACGGGCCGGTAACGCCGTAGCCTTGAGTTCCAAGATTAAACGTGTTGAGGATGATATCTTCGTAAACACGCGAATAGCCCGCGTTGTTCTCTAGGTACAGTCCGTGACCGTGACCATTCTCGAGCGTTCCGCCGTCACGTGAATGTACGCCGTTGTTGTAAACAAGGCAGCCGTAGATCTCGGTGTTCGAACTCGCACTGCTCGTGAAAATTCCGTTGAGATTGTCGTGTACGACGAGGTTGATGAGCGTGTTCCCGTCGCCTACGACCACCACGCCGCTGCCGCGGCCGATGCCCTGATTTTCGATATTGCCGTCGCGTGACGGGCGGCTGTTGAATATCTCAAGGTCGCGATAAGTGGTTCGTGAACCCTCGACGTAGAGCACGTCTCCGCCTGTTACTGCGGTCGAACCGGCAGCGTGAGGTTCTGCGCCGTTCAGCGAATTGCTCGCTCCTCGAAGACTATCGGTGATCGTGTTTCCTGACTTAGCAAAGACCTTTATGATCTCGCCGCCGACCGCGATGTCATCGCCGCCGCCGACAAGAAGGTTCGAGGCGTCACCAACAGTGAAACTCGTTTGGGTGGCGTTGATCGCGACGGTCAGCGTGGTCGTCCTGTAGCCGTCGATCCGAGCCGCCTGGCCGGGTGCACTCCGCACGACGGCATTCACAAGACGGGATCTGAATTTGCCGGAGTATGTTCCGCCCTTGAGGCAGAGTGTCTTTCCGTTGGTGATCTGGGATGTTTTTCCGAACGCGGTTTGGAGATCCCACGGACTAGCTGAGCTTCCATTGCCGGACGTCGTGCCGGTCGGCGACGCATAGAAGTCGCACGAGAATGTTTGCGGACCCTGAACAGGCCAACTGTCGCCCGCGATGGGAAGATCCGAGCTGATCCCCCAGGCACTAGCCTGATAACTGCCGTTGCCGCTGTTGATACGATGCCAGACGCCGTCGCTCGGACGATAGACCGCAATGTCGGTTCGTCCGTCGCCGTCATAATCGGCCGCAACGGGAATGTCGGTCGGCCGACCGAATGATGTTATAGAGTAGCCCGCATCGGAGCTTCTTTGGATGTACCACACACCTGTATTCGGGCGCCAAACAGTGAGGTCAGACCTGCCGTCGCCGTCAAAATCTCCGAGGATCGGACGGTCGCCGAGGGCTCCGAACTGCATTGCCGAGTAGCCGCCGTTAGTGCTGTTCAAGCGATGCCAGGTGCCGTCGCTGGGACGGAAAAGGTCGATGTCGGCCTTTCGATCGCCGTCATAGTCACCCGGAATTGGAATGTCTCCGCTCGTTCCGAAACGAACTGCCGAGACGGCTGAGTTGCTGCTTGCGATCCGAAACCATGTGCCGGTCGAAGGGCGAAAGACGGCGATGTCGGACCTTCCGTCACCGTCGAAATCGGCCGGCGCCGGTGAGTCGCCAGAAAGGCCGAATGAGACGGCATCGAAGGTAAGATCCGAGCTGAACAGCCGATACCAAATTCCTGCCCGATAAACGGCGACATCCGCCTTTCCGTCTCCGTCGTAGTCTGAAGCGACCGGAAGATCTCCGCTTGCGCCGAACTGGAAAGCGCTCATACCCTGAGTTGCGGAATTCAAGATGTACCAGACGCCTTCCAACGGCCTGAAGACGGCCAGATCGGCCTTTCGGTCACCGTCGAAATCAAATCTGGTCGGCGGTGCCGGAACTTTTTGGCCCGACGGAGTGTCGTTCGCGAGAACGAACGAGCTGAGCGACAAAGCGATGAAGACAAAAAAGACAAACCCGAAGATAGAAACACCTAGCCGCAGCGCGAGCGAAACGCGGCGGAAAAGCCCATTACAATCCATTGATCATTACCTCTTGAGATCAGAATCGTGGGAAATGTTGTTACTTGGGGATCGTCGATGGAAGTCAAAAATAAAGCTGTTGATCCATTTATAAAAAAAGCCTATTCAAGGGGGGATTCCACGAAATAGTAGGTAAAGTTTAATAAATTGTTAAACACAAATGCAAACTCAAATAGGCCATTTGTGCCATTGTCGGGAGCTTAGTTCTTGAGTCGCAACGGGCGGTTTGTGCAAGCGAACCTAAATGCTTCGAACTAAATGACTTACACGAATGTGTGTCGGAGCGGCCGGCACGGTTTGCGATCGGTCGCGTCGAACTGATTCCTGCGGACAAACCGACAAGCCGTAATGGTCGCTTTCGCTGATGTTTGAGCAGGCGGCCGAGAGATAGCATTAGAACCGAAAGAAATTTACGCTTTGCTGCAAGCGTGCAGCTTCCTTCGGGTCTTTCGGCACCAATTCACTGGCGGCCGATAGTTGCCTTTTCGTGTTTTGCGGTCCTCTCGGCCATTATTTCAGCCCTCAGATGACAGAACATCGTGTTGACGGATCGGAAATCTGCCTGAGTATTGTGATCACGGTCGTAAGCGGCAAGCGGGCAGTCGCAGAAAACCTTGCGGGCCTATGTCCGCAGCTCGATTTTGATAGTTCTGAGGTCATCGTTCCCTTTGATAAATGGTCAGCGGATGTTGGGGAGCTCGCCGCAGAGTTTCCGCAAGTTAATTTTCACTTTATCGAGGATCTTGGAGCTGCCGAGTCAAAGGAAATTTCTTCGCACCAACACAGGCTTTATGATCGACGCCGCTCAGCCGGACTGTCTCAATGCCGCGGGCAGATCATCGCGATGACCGAAGATCAGGCGCAGCCTGCGGATGATTGGGTAACGCAGATCCTTGCGGCCCACGAGCAGCCGTATCTCGCGATCGGCGGTGCAGTCGAGAACGGTGTCGATGAGGTCATGAACCGAGCCGTTTATTTCTGTGATTTCGGACGCTATGGGCGGCCATTCGAACCGGGGCCGGCGAAGTATATTTCGGACGTGAACTTAGCGTATAAGCGCGAGGCCCTCGAATTTACGAAGTCCATTTGGAAGGATGCGTATCATGAAACGACCGTCCACTGGGCGATGCTTGCAAACGGGCAAACGCTGTATTTGGATGACCGTCCCGTCGTCTTTCAGAAGCGCCGTCAATTGACGCTCTTTCGGGCACTCGGTGAACGGGTCGAATGGGGCCGGGTCTTTGCAGAAACACGGGCGGCGAAGGTCGGCAGGCTTCTGCGCGTTATCTATGCTGCAGGTTCTCCGCTGCTGCCGCCGTTGATGCTCTACCGCGGCTTCCGAAATATGCGTCGGCAAAGGCTTACCGCCGGTCGAATGTTCTCGACGCTGCCTGTTGCCTTTGTGCTGCTTTGCGGTTGGTCATGCGGCGAATTCGTCGGCTACTTCGCAAGAGCGCCGAGACAGTGAGCAGGCAAGAGGTCGAGGACACGAACGTGAAGGTCTCCCTTTTTAAGAATTTTGTCTCGCTTGTCGGAGCTGAAGCATTCACGAAGGTCATTACGTTCGGCGCGTTCGCGTACCTTGCGAGAATCTGCGGACCGGCGGGATTCGGCTATATCGAATGGTCAGCTGCGATCCTGATGTGTGCGAGTCTGGTCGTCGATCAGGGATTCAGTTCGTATGGCGCCCGTGAGATCGCGAAAAATCCCGACGACACCGGACGACTTGTCGCGGAGATCGTTTCGGCACGATTCCTTCTGGCAGCAGCGAGTTTCATCGCGATCGTCGCATTTGCGTTCACGTTCGTTCGCGATGAGAGCGTACTGAAATTGGTACTCGCTTACGGCCTAAGCCTTTGGACGCTGCCGTTTCTTCTCCAATGGGTGTTTCAGGGCCACGACCGGATGAAGGTCGTAGCCATTGCGCAGATCCTTCGGCAGACGGCCTTCGTCGCAGTTGTCATCACGATGGTCAGGCGGGCGGACGATCTCGTATTCGTCGGGGTCGCGGAGGTTGCCGGGGTTACGATCGCCGCAGCCTTCACGGTTTGGATGTACCGAAAATATCTCGCGGGGAAGATCCTATTCCGGCCGGTACTTTCACGACGGCTCTTTTTTGAAGGAGCACCGATCGGAATGAGCCAGGCGTTCTGGGTCGTACGGATGTTCGGAGCAACGCTCATTCTCGGGCTGGTTGCGACCGCAGACGACACCGGCTATTTTGCCGGTGCGATGAGGATCTTTATAGCCCTGCACACCTTTGTATGGCTCTATTATTTCAACATTCTGCCGTCGCTATCGCGTGCCTGGGTCGAAGGCCGGGATCAGTTTACCGCACTGATACAAAGGTCGATGCGGATCGTGGTCCTTGCTTGTATCGGCGTTGGCGTTTTATGGACCTTGGCTGCACCGTGGATGATGGCGACAGCATACGGTGAGAGCTTCTCGAACGGAAGCGGAGCACTTCAATGGCTTGCGGGTGCGTGGATATCAGCCGCCATCAGCGGACACTATCGCTTCGGCCTGGTCGCCGCGGGGCGGCAAAAGAAGGAGATGCTCACGTCCGCTTTCGGTGCGATCATCGTCGCCGTTCTAATTCCGCTTGGGTATATGAGAAGCGGGCCGTCCGGAGCCGCGGCAGGTGTATTCGCTGCTGAATTTGTTGTTCTGCTGTCAACGTGGATCATCGCGAGACGATCGCTTTTTGGTTCTCATACTGCTCGAGATCAGACGAACGGCCGTTTATTCGAGCGAGCGGCCGAGACCTCAAGATAGACGTAAAAGCCGTGATTCGCTGATCTGAAATTCTAAGGAGAGTCATTTGGGATCCCACGGAAATTCGTCTTTCAGAAGGTTCTCGGATCGCGGCATCGCGTTCCGGATCTTTCTGACGTGCTGGCTGGTATTCGCACTGCATTTTGCGACCAACACCGTTCGCGAGATCTACCCGGCACTCAGTCTCGGTGACCACCTGAGTTTTGACGTAACGGAATACAGCGGGCTTCATCAGGACATCTTTGAAATACCGGGCCGCGGAAGCTTTATCAATAACAATCCCGGCGCGTCCATCATCGGTGCGATCCCGTATGCGGTCTTGCGTCCGGTCACTGACCGGATCGTCGAACGTGTTAAGGAAAAAAGAGCGGCGGAGCCGATACAGGAGCATGCGGATTACGACACGATCTATCCGCTCGCACAGCAGTTTTTACAAAAGGCCAGGGAACGGAACCTTGATGTGAAGTTCGGCCTTGCGGCCGGGATAATGCAGGCCCTTGCGATGGCCCCGATATCGGCCTTGGGTGCGGTCGCGATGTTCTGGATCTTCCTCTCGCTGACCGCTAACCGACGAACTTCGGTCTTGCTCGCATTGCTCTATGCATTTGCGACACCGATCTTCTTTCGTACGGCGCAGCTCAATCAGAACGTGCTCTTGGCGGATTTCGCACTGTTCGCGTTCGTATTGCTTTGGCGCCCGATGAGTTCGGACGGAGAGAGCCGGCCGTTCTATTTTCTCGCGGGGCTTTGTGCGGGCTGGACAGTCGTTCTGGATTACAGCGGACTAGTAGCCGCTGTAGCGCTTTTCGGCTACGCGTTGGCGAAATGGTATGCAGCGGAGAAAAGGAATTCCGCCGACCTCGGCAGATTTGCCTTCGGTGTCGCGATCTGTGCGGCGGTGCTGATGGCGTATCAATGGGCGAGTTTCGGCAACCCGATCCTGCCGGCCCAAAGTTATATGCCCGCTGCGAATTATACAGAGCTCGGTTATCGCGGCTTTTCATTTCCGCAGTTCGACCTACTGTTCGAGACGGCATTCGGGATGCGATACGGCTTGTTCGCATCCGCACCGATCCTGCTCGCGGCATTTCTTGTGCCGCTTTGGCTAAAAGGGTCGAACCGGCTACTAAAGAATCGCGAACTTGTTTTTGTTCTTACGTTGACTACTCTCTTTTTTGCATTTTGTGCGGCGAATCAATATGGGCGAATGCAGTTCAACACGGGCGTCCGGCATATTGTCCCGGTCGTTCCATTCATTTTCCTGCTGGCGGCCAATGCGCTTTTGAGGTTTCCGGTGATCGTAGCCGCGATCATCGGCGTGCTCGGCACATATTGGAGCTGGTGCCTTGCGATGTACCGCGATGTCGAGCAGGGCTTTGGCGTTCTTGAATCGATCAGACACGTAACGCTCGAAGGCTTTCGCTTGCCGTGGCTGACAACCTTGGAACGAATGGGCTTTGTTAGTTCGCAGTCTGCGATCCCGCTTTTATTGCTCTCCGGATTGATCATCTGGCTGATCTGGACCGTTGGAGCCAAATCGAAGAATGTCGAGATCAATTGAAAGGCACATGGCGGGAATGGGCGCACTCGGGGGAACTCTGCTTGCACTCGGACTGCTGCTTGTTGGCTTCGCGGCTGTCGTGCCGAACGCGGCGTACAGCCGCATATTGGTCTCGGATACGAAGGATCTTTCTTGGGGGCCGACGCTCTTTAGATCCTTGCTGGCAGTTCACGGACTGCTACTCGCGGTCTTTGCACTGTGGCGTCGCAAGTTGCCTGTGCGGACTGTGGGCGAGTCGAACGAAGTGGCGGAAGGACGAACGATAACGCGCGGGACATATTTGCTTTTGGCGGGTTTCAGTGCGGTCGCATTGATCCTTAGGATTTGGGATCTGAATTCTGATCTTTGGATAGACGAAGTATTTACTCTCTTGGACTTTGTCCGTCAGCCCGCAGGTGTGATCCTGACGAGTTTTCCAAGTCAGAATCAGCACATGCTTTTTTCGCTGCTCGCGCATCTTTCCACGGGTGTGTTCGGCGAGAGTGCCTGGGCAATACGGCTGCCCTCGGTCATCTTCGGCATCGGCAGCATTTGGGCATTCTTCTTTCTCGCCCGCTATCTATTCGGCAATCGTGAGGCGTTGTTGGGATGTGCGTTGATGACCGTTTCGTACCATCACATCTGGTACTCGCAGAACGCACGCGGATATATGGGGCTTCTGCTCTTTACTCTGCTTGCGACGTGGTGCTGGCTCGAAGCCATCGATAAGAACACGAAGATTTGGTGGTTCGGCTATGTTATCTCAGTCGTATCGGGAATGTGGATACATCCGACGATGGCATTCGTCGTCGCCGGGCATGCGTTTGTCTATGTGATCTTTCTTATATACCCGAGACTAGCAGGCGGCCAATTGGACAGTCCATCGCCGGAAAGGAATGCCGGCCTGAAACCTTTCGTCGCATGGGCATTGAGTGTGACTGTCACACTTCAATTGTATGCACTTGCGTTGCCGGAATTTCTGACTCTCGGCCTTCACGAAGAATCGAAGCCCTCGGAATGGACGAATCCGCTATGGGTCGTAACCGAGAGTATTCTCGCGTTAAAGATCGGCTTCGGCGGGATCTTTGTTGTCATCTTTGCGGCCGCATTCGTCGGCTTCGGCTGGCTTCTCTTATTCCGAGCGGACCGCCGAGCGGCACTCGTAATGACGCTGCCCGCAATTCTCGCCGGCGGATCTATGGTACTGCTCGGGCATAATATCTGGCCGCGATTTTTCTTTTTTTCGATGGGTTTTGGGCTGATTATCGTGATCCATGGTGCCACTCAATTGCCCGCAGTCCTTGCTGGATATCTCACTCCGTTGAGAGCATATGCGGCGGCATTGGGGACGGGCCTCGCGTTGGTGATGGTCGCGGCCTCGATGGTTACGGTTCCCAAGAACTACAAGCTGCCGAAACAGGATTTCTCGGGCGCCCGCAACTATGTCGAAAGTGAAAGGTCGAAGGGAGACGGGATCGTCGCCGTCAGCCTTGCGGGCGTGGTCTATGGAAGATATCTGATGCCGCCGTGGCCGGTCGCCTCGTCGGCTTCGGATCTGGAAACGATGGAGCGTAACTCCGATAGCGAATGGCTGATCTACACACTCCCGATCGAGATCAAGGCGTTCAAGCCGGATCTGTGGAAAGTGATAGAACGCGATTACAGCGTCGTCAAGGTCTTTCCCGGAACGCTCAACGGCGGCGAGGTCTTTGTCTGTAAGAAGAAAGCATACACAGGTAGGAACTACCGGGCGGAATGAAATTATGGTTATGCCCCTAGAAGCAAAGGTCACAAATGGAAACGGCGTGATACCGATCGGTTCGGGATCGTCGCTATCGGAAGATCGGCATCCGGTCAGACGAATAAGCGTGATAATTCCCGCGTTCAATGAGGAGCTGGCGGTTGCGGAAACCGTGATCGAACTCCGGAAGCTGTTCGAGGGAACCGACATCAAGGCCGAGATCATCATCGTTGACGATGGTTCGAAAGATGCGACCGCACACGAGGCGAAGGCAGCCGGAGCCCGCGTCATCCAGCACAAGAATAACCGCGGGTATGGTGCGTCGCTGAAGACCGGCATACTTGCGGCAGCGAATGACATTATCGCGATAACCGACGCGGACGGAACGTATCCGGCCAAGTATCTTCCGAAGATGCTCGACGAACTTGAGCACGCCGATATGATCGTCGGATCGCGGACAGGTGCCGACGTTCATATTCCGCTGTCACGAAGGCCGCCAAAGTGGTTCCTTCGCGTGATGGCGAATTATGTTTCGAACACGAAGATCCCGGATCTGAACAGCGGACTCAGAATCTTCCGCCGAGAGGTCGCCGTCCAATATTTTGCGATCCTTTCGGATCAGTTCAGCTTTACGACGACGATCACGCTCGCACTTTTGTGTGATAAGTATGCGGTAACGTACATCCCGATCGACTATCGTAAACGGCAAGGGAAGTCGAAGATCGTGCCGTGGGATGCGGGCAGTTTCGCGATCCTGATCTTGAGGGTCGCGATGCTCTTTCGCCCGTTGCGTGTCTTTATGCCGATCGCGGTGATGTGCATCGTGTACGGCGTGATCAAGGCGTCGTACGATCTGACACACGACCCGAATATTTCCGCGTCCGCGATATTGGCATTTGTAAGTGCCTTAATAATGGTCTTCACCGGGATGCTTGGCGATGCCGTTGCGACGAGGCTTGGACGATTCAATCAATATGCCGCTCTCGGCGTTCGTCCAAAGGAATACGTCGAGGTTGAGAGCGTGCCGGCCGCGGACGAAAGGCCTGTGCTCGTACAGCGGACGAAACAAGAGGCAAAGGTTAGTTAACGATCATTATGTTGCTCTTGCAGCTATATCTGCTCCTCGGCCTTGTGCTGCATAAGGTCATTTGGGAAATGCTCAGGCATGGTTCCGCTGAACGTCCGGTCGAGGGCGTGTCCGTGAAACTTATGCTCGTAAAGTCCGTCAAGATCGCTATTCTGCTGGGTCTGATCGTTCAGATCTGGTTCCCGGATATTCCGCCGATCCTGCCGGATCCATTTTGGCTCAGGACGGTTGGCGTCGTTCTGTTCACGCTGGGACTCGCGACCGCGGTCGCTGCGCGATTCCAGCTCGGCGATAACTGGGCGAACATCGAGACCGGCCAAGTGTTGAGACGTCAGTCTGTGGTCGAATCCGGCATATACGGCTTCGTACGCCATCCGATCTATACAGGAGACATCCTTCTTTTGTTCGGCCTCGAACTCGCCCTCAACTCGTGGCTCGTTTGCGGTGTTCTGCTGCTGGCTCCGGTAGTAATGCTGCAGGCGATGAAAGAGGAGCAGATGCTTGTTGATGAATTGCCGGGATACGAGCGATACTGCCGACGTTCGAAGCGGTTCATTCCGTTCGTATATTAGAAATGGCCAAGCCTAGGATCGTCATTCTCGGAGCTGGGCCCGCCGGAGTCGGTGCCGCGTGGCAGCTGGTAAAACAGGAAAAGGCCGACGTTACGGTGCTGGAGCAACGCGGCGATGTCGGAGGGAATGCCGGCAGCTTCGAGGTCGCCGGAATGCAGGTCGATTACGGGAGCCATCGGCTTCATCCTGCGTGTGAACCAAAGATACTTGATGATCTCCGAGACCTTTTGGGCGACGATCTTTTGAGCCGGCCGCGGCACGGACGTATTCGGCTTCAGGGACGATGGATACACTTTCCGCTCAAGCCGCAGGATCTTGCGTTGCGGCTGCCGTTCTCGTTCAGCGGCGGCGTTGCGCTAGATGCGGCGAAGAAGTTCGTTCGTTCAACGAACGGACGGAATGGACACGAGACATTCACGAGCGTGCTCGAAAATGGACTTGGGGCGACTATCTGCAGGGATTTTTATTTTCCTTATGCCGTGAAGATCTGGGGGCTGCCGCCGGACGAACTGTCTGCGACACAAGCTCACCGCCGCGTATCCGCCGGTTCGCTTGGAAAAATGGTCAAGAAGATCGTCTCGATCCTGCCCGGATTCAAGACGCCCGGTGCCGGACGATTCTTCTATCCGCGAAAGGGCTTCGGGCAGATATCACGTGCAATAGCGGACGCGGCCATCGAGCTCGGTGCAGAGATCCGTACGGGGGCGACGGTGAAAAAGCTCGAGCTCGGCGAGACGCACCGTGTCAGCTACGAGATCGACGGTGAGACACGAACCATCGAAGCGGATCACGTTTGGTCAACACTTCCGATCACTGTGCTTGCGAAGATCGCGAGTCCTGAGGTCCCGCAACATGTCATCGATGCTTCGAGCCGAATTTCGTATCGGGCAATGGTGCTGATCTATCTCGTCGTCGAACAACCGCAGTGGACAGAGTTCGACGCGCATTATTTTCCGGAAGCAGATATCAAACTAACACGCCTTTCGGAGCCGAAGAACTATAGCGGAGGCAACGGCCCGGACGGCAGAACGGTCCTCTGCGGCGAATTGCCGTGCACCGTGAACGACGAGATCTGGAAGGCATCCGACGCGGATCTGGGCGAGCTTTGCCGGGAATCGCTCGAAAGATGCGGGATTCCCGTCAACGCTCGTATCTCTGAGGTTGTTACAAAGCGTCTGGCCTTTGCCTACCCGATCTACCGCGAAGGCTATGAAGAGTTCTTCAATATTCAGGATGAATGGGCGAACGGGCTTGATCGTGTGCTGACGTTCGGGCGGCAAGGTTTGTTCGCGCATGACAACACGCATCACGCTCTCGCGATGGCGTATGGTGCTGTCGATTGCCTCGATGACGGCGGCAAATTCGCGTCCGACAAATGGACGAAATACCGAGCCGAATTCGCAAAGCACGTCGTTGAGGATTAGCGCTGAACTGTCCTTTTCGATGTGCCCGAGTGATTGAAAATGAGTGTCGAGAACCTTGATCTAAATTCGATGGACGCCGGTACGGCCTCCAGTTCGAAAATGATTCAGATCGACAAGCGGTCGCCGCGTCTTATTTCGGCCGTACTGCTATTGGCCGGAACGCTCATGTTCGCAATTAGTTTTGCTTGGCACGAGTTTCGCGACGATCGAGGAGCATTGACAGGCGAGTTCGTCTTGCCGCTTTCGGCAGGCGTAGGGCTGCTGTTCCTCGGTTCGGTCGTTGGGACAAAATGGCGGGCCTTTGCCGCCTGGCTTTGCGTAGCACTCATTGGAGAGGCGGCGGCCTTGCAAATGATCGACGCCGGCAGGCACATTCATTTTCAGCACTATCGCTTGCCTTCGGAATTGCTCGCGAATCATGGTGTCGCGTTAGCTCTGGTGGTCATTCAGACGCTGCTCGTCGGCAATGCGATCCGAGGGCATTTCTACGAGATCCGGCACTGGATTCTGGCGAGAGTTCGTCCTTGGAAATTCGCACTCGCGGCGCTCTTTTTGATCTTCGCCGGAGCGGCCGTAACGCCGAATGCCGGGATTTACTCTTTCAGCCTGGCAATGGGAGCGTGGATCCAGATCGTGAGCTTGGGTGCGGTGATATTGATGGTTTGGTCAGTTCCCGAATCGTGTCTAGAAAGGTTCGGTTCAAAGATCAATGCGCTTTTGGATGGAGTTGACACCAGCACGGAGAGAGGGATCCGTGTCGATAGGTTCGCGGTCGTTGCCGCTGTCTGGGTCGTGCTGCTGACCGCGTCTCTCAGTTACTTCGTATATCAGGCGACTCCGCATGTGCCTGATGAGGCGCAGTATTTGTTCCAGGCTCGATATATGGCTGCCGGCCAGCTAACGGTCAAGGCTCCGCAAGTACCTGAGGCCTTCAGCTTGTACATGGTGCCGTACCTTGACGACCGCTGGTACGGAATATTTTCGCCCGCTTGGCCTGCGATGCTGGCGGTTGGTGTTTGGGCAGGCGTTGAGTGGCTGGTCAATCCATTGTTGGCGGGAGTTTGTCTTCTGCTGGCTTACGTTTTCTTTCAGCAGGTGTACGAAAAACGAACGGCGAGGATCGCGATCGTACTTCTGTGCTGCTCGCCGTGGTTCATCTTCATGGGGATGAACTTTATGGCGCATATGTTCACTCTGGCGGCGGCTTTAGCAGCAGCGGTCATCGTACTGAATTCGCTCATCTCGAAACGCGGCTGGATGTGCATAGCGGCAGGAGCCTTGATCGGTATCGTGAGCCTGATCCGGCCGCTTGATGGAGCGATCGTCGCCGTGCTTCTCGGCATAACGGTCTTGCTTGGTACAAGCACTTGGAAGCAGCGGATCGTCTCATCGGCCGCTCTCGTTGTCGGGACGATCGCGATAGCGTCGATTGTGCTTCCCTATGACCGAGCGGTGACCGGGAACTCTTTTTTGATGCCGATCGACGCGTATTACACGAAGTACTTTTGGCCGAACGTGATGGCATTGGGGTTTGGGCCAGATCGCGGAATGGGTTGGGGTCTTGATGCATTCCCCGGACATTCTCTTTTGGAGGCGGTTATTAATACTGCCTTGAATGTTAGTTTGCTTCAAACCGAACTTTTGGGATGGGGGCTTGGATCGTTGCTGATCGCGGCGCTATTCGTTGCGTCGGGGGCAGTTCGCAAGCGGGACGCATGGGCACTCCTTTCGATCGTCGTGATCGTAGGGACTTACGGGCTTTTCTGGTATCACGGCGGGCCGGATTTTGGTGCCCGTTACTGGTTCCTTTCGATAATTCCGTTGACGGCGCTCACTGTTCGCGGCGTCGAGTGGTTGAGCAATACCGACGGCTCTCAGGATGTAGATCCTCGAATCTTCAAAAGCCGGCTGACATTGGCATTACTAACTTTGTGTTTGGTGACAATGATCTGCTACATCCCGTGGCGGGCCGCGGACAAATATTACCGGTATCTTGGGATCGACCCAGGTATTCAGGCATTGTCAAGGGAATACCGTTTTGGGAAGAGTCTCGTACTCGTTCGCGGGAGCGAATATCAGGACTATCAGTCTGCGTGGACGCTGAATCCGGTGAATTTTGACGGCGACGCTCCAATTTACGCGTTCGATCGAGACGCTGCAGTGCGTTCTAGGCTGCTCCAGGCCTATCGAGATCGACAAGTCTGGGTCGTCGATGGGCCGTCGATCGCAGACGGCGAATATCGAGTTGCGGCAGGACCGCTCGCAGCCGACCAACTATTGAAGGAAACGGCAAGATAGGTCGATCAAGGCTTAAATTCGAGATGGAAAAAATAATGCTCACCCCTGAAAAGATGGCGATCGCGTCCGATGTCATTACAAGGCCATTCGCAGATACCCGTCCGGCGCACAACACGCAACCGTACGACTATCACCGATTCCTGAACGAGATCGTCGATGTTTATGATTCGAAACTTATACGCGCTTACTGCAAAGCTAGGTTCACGATCATCAACATCAATATCCTGCAAATGCTCGGACTTTGCCTTCGCGGACGAAAGCGCATTCTCGATGTGGGATGCGGCTTCGGATTGTTCGGCTGCTATCTGTCGGCAATGTATCCGGAGGTCGAATATTCCGGCTATGACCT
>Ga0154020_10003729_pt1 | contig 18272 bp, 15 predicted proteins | sample Klosneuvirus_201_FD_109709 | JGI IMG/M metagenome (GOLD analysis project Ga0154020, IMG submission 109709) | Active sludge microbial communities from wastewater, Klosterneuburg, Austria - Klosneuvirus_20160825_MG | ecosystem: Engineered > WWTP > Aerobic digester > Activated sludge | place... | reverse complement strand
ACTTCCCACAGCGTGGTATAACTCACTTGACACTCCTTGCAGATTGTTTGGGTCGCACCTACAATTCTGCTTTAGGAGTGTCTTTTTGTTAATACCCAAGCCTATTTACGGATAGGCTCTTAGTTTTATATATGCAAGCAATATGCCGATCTTGTTGACAATTTCATCACCCCGCAAATGGTCGCCCAGACAACCTCCGCAAAACGGGCAGATAGACCAGGTCAGTAAATTAGCCGTTTCATAGCGTAACGTTTACTCTATAATTCCCCGGGATCAATGTTTCGGCGCGTTCAACGTCATTTAATCCACGCTGTCATAGTAGCACATATCTTCTTGCAAGTTCTTTACACTCCCCCTCCAGCTTGAAAGATTCACTCCGTATTTTGTAGATTTAGCACTTTTGCAAAAAAATGACCTGGAAAGCCAGCTGATCTTTTTGTATTTGATTTCGGAAGTGATTACGCCGCCTGTTGAACATACAAGAACTTCTGAAATTTAATGAATATATTTTTAATGGCCCGGACGCTGCCCAACATTCATTGGTCAGCATCCAGGCCTTGATATTTAGAGGTGGATGGGCATTTGGGTATCTTCTTTTCGTGATTTAGTCTTATTGGCTATAATCAATGTTAAGTCTTTGACTTTTTAAATCTTTGGTGGATCTTGGGCATAATGGATGGAATTATGTTCGGTTCCATAATTATCCTTTTATATTTTTATTTCAGGCGGGAAGAGGTTTACTTTTGATTGGTTGCATTTCCTCTACGGCTTTTTTCTTCTTCCTCATAGAAATTCTTTTGAATAATCTATTCCTCGTCCATTTTGCGTATCCACTCTTCGGCGCTTTCGGGCGTTTCTCCGAAGTGCGCCATAAGTTGACCAGCATGTACATTATCAGCTTGTTGTTTTGAACTTAATTTCTTTTTTTTGCTTTTGTTATTTGCTTTGGACTCAGCATCCTTCACTGCTTTCATACCATCCATAAGTATTTTAGCGTGAAGGAGCTTGAATTGCTTATCTATCATTAGGCGGGTTATAGGTATGCCGGGCTCGGTTTTCCCGCGCGGGAGCCAAACAATATGGAATTGCTCGTCTAACGACACAGCGCGGGCTATAGTGTCTTTCTGTTCAAAACCAGGCAGAGAAGTCACCATTCTTTCAAACTGCTCAACCGTCTTTGGAATGCAATCCAAATAAGCAAAAGGTTTGTCAGCCTGTCCCAGTCCCCAAGTGACTTTAATATGTGCCCCTCGTTCCCCGAGTGGTGAGGCGAGCGCAATCAGGTTGAAATTGCGCGGCCAGTGTGCGCCCCGTCCTTGGGGATGTGCCTTGGTCTTGAGTTTTAAATAAATTCTACCTGGCTTTGCACACAATACCGTTCCGCCAGCCTCTTTCCAACCGTTGATGAGTATCTCAAATATCCTGCAGGTATGCGAATCACAGTCAGAAAGTGTGACATTTATTCTTGACGATGTCGAGCCCGTTGAAGTGGGTTTTCTTTTACTTTTTGCCATCCTGCCAGATGACTGGATCCGATCCCCGTTTTCATCGAATACTGTGGGATAAAGACGATGAGCGCGTTCCGGATTCTTCTTTGCCCATTGTTTCTGAATATTGTCGATGACATCCAAGAGCTCTTCCGCTTTGAAACCTTTTTTGAGACTGAGTGTGAATCCAGAGATTTCGCCATCATCCTGCTCTTCGCCGAAGTATTTCTTGCAGGAATTACAGCGGTAGCTACCTGGCTTGGGACCATTGGGAATCAATGTAAACTTCGAGGTCGCGGAGGCAATATAGATCGTTCGGCCAATAATCCCTACTTGGACATCAGCTGTATCTTCCGACCCACAGAGGGGACATGGGGGCAGCTCGGCGTTCTCAAACCTGAAAATCTGCTCCTTAATCCCCGGATGTTGTTCTTCCATCTGATCAATTGTTTTATCATTCACTTTCAACATGACGTTCAACCTCTTTAGTGGTCTGTTTTGTGCAACACTATCTAATGGCATTCTCTTTTTGTTTACCAAACAATATAATTCTTTCTAGCTCTCATCCCACGCCACTACCAAAAGCCACTCTTCCGGACGACAACTTATAACAGCAGTCTGGTTGATCACCGTTTTTCCTTCCCATAGCTTACCAAGAATATCAGTGTCATCGTACGACCAAGTACTCCGTGCTCCGGGTGGACCAATTAGGATGGGTGGGATTAAGTGCTCAAAGCTCGCGGTGTAATAATACGGGTAGCCATTGCCGCCAAGGTCAATCACCTCGCCTTCCTTCACGAGCTCGTCGATCCAACGGAGTCCGAAACAATCTGTTTGCCAGACAGCCAGTCGTGTTCCTTGCGGTGAATTTGTCGTCGCAGGCGTTGTCCCCTTATTCATCTGGCAGTAAACACTAATATTCCAGCCTAGCATATTAGACACCTCGTTGATTGCAGTCAGGGCAAATTTCTACGCGCTGCTCTTTAGTACAATGGCTTTTCGTGCATTCACGGTCCCAAGTCTTATGTGGCATGTTCGTTCTCCTTCTTGTTCAATTGGAAGGTGTTATACGTCCAATCTAAACTCATTTAGTATCACCCGCTTGGGCTCGAATTAAAGATACGAGACGACGTAGTTCCTCCAACAGTGGACCTTGATAGCCGGCAGCTTCATATGCTGAGATAGAACTCTTGTAATACCATAATTGATCCTCTTTACCCGCGTTGAATCGTTTCCACAGTCCTTCACCCAATCGCTGATAATCTGCAAGAATGGCTCGGGCATTGTCAACCTTATCTGCAATGGTGACACGCAACATACTGGGGTTTGTATTGCGCGCGTGTGAGAGATATGCTTCTTTGCGTTGACGCCATTCAGGTTTAACGCCGCCAATGTAATCAGGCGGAGTATCAATGGAAACTTCAATGATCGTTACCACTCGCTCGCCGAAGAGTTCTGTGATCTCATTTCTATTTGTCTCTTCAGGTTTATCTTCGAGAGCATCATGTAATAGTGCGGCAATGGCTTCATCTTCGTCACCGCCATCCTGCTGTACCAGAGCGCACACAGATAACAAATGCGCCAAATAGGGGACATTACTCTCCTTACGTGCATCGTGACCGTGAAGTTTGAAGGTAAATTGCAGCGCCTTGTATAAGCGCGGGCTGATTTGAGGGGATTTAGATTTCAAATTCTTTACTCCGTAATCATTTATTATGCATGACCTTCTACAATTCTCTTAGCCCGGATAACTCTTCTTTGACAGAATCCTACATTTTCCGTCTTTCCATGATCGGCTAACGAATCGCGTATATCACATTTCTGCTCTCTATCATTCCCACAAATGAGAGGGTAAGCTAAGGTCCTTTGCCTAACCAGACCATTCTATACAACTCATTCACTAGGGCTTCAAATCATTTCCTTAGTTTCCCAATCTTTACCCATTCGCCTGTTGATAGGTTTAGATACCGCCAAAAATCCCAGCCATTTACTTCCCAGTCTTTGACAAGAACCTTGGCTGCGGTAGTTGGAGTTTTATATTCTTTGTCGTTATATCGTATCAAGCCTTTGATATTTAGCAGTTCGGCCCGATACGTACCGCCTTTATGCGTAGCCTTGATAGGAAGAGGAAATTCAACACTGACCTGGTCACTACTTTGATTTAATTCGAAAATCTGAGTTAGCTGTTCCACAGTGAATTTGTTTCGCAATTTGCATGCAGAATTCTGATTGGCAAACATTCCTTTTTCCCAAATGGCTTCTTGAATAGGTTTTGTGTTTATCCAGTCTACCCTTACAAGGTATTCACTGAGCACGGGGTCATTAGAATCTTTGCCCATTTCAGGGGCATTGTGAGGAAGTTGCAAGATTGGAGTTGGAGTTCCATCAACATCCACCATGAAATCATTCACGCGCACAACATCCTCCTTCACGACACCTACACCCACATAGCCCGTCTGAGGTATATAAACAAATATTCTTGCGCCAATAGGCAACAAGGAAAGCGTGTTACTGTACCACTTTCCTCCCCCAGCAGCGATAAATCCATATTTCACCGCATCTTCCCAATTTCTTCTTGTACCTTCACCAAAGGAAACGTAGTAATCAACGCCATTCCATTGTTCTTTGCCACGAGACTTGGATACTTTGCTTGCTTGTGTTTCAACTTGAACAGGATCAATTAACCATGAGCGGGACAAATATTCGTTTCGCCCTTCTTTGAAGTATTGAAAGAAAACAGCGTTAATAGGCACGCCGTAATTCGAAGATAAGTAGTTGACGATTCTTTCAGTGTGGTTGTCCAGTTCAGCCGCAACAATTAAGAGCCTGTGATCTTCGTTCAATGTTTCTGGCGGAGGTGTGCCAAAAGTTTCTTCAAAGGAAGATTCCAAATCTCTGGTGGTGTCATATGTTGCATAGATATTTATAATGTCGTCATACGTCAATCCCTGCGCCCATGAAGCGTAATCGAGTGTTTGTGCGACAATATCACGTGGAGTCTTGTCCCTTTTTAATTCAAGTATTGCGAGGTGACCTTCAGAATCAATCGCCAGCAAATCTATGAATTTCCCAAATGAAGTCGCAACTTGTCGCCCGATGACCATCAAGCCAGGATCGATGATTGAAATATCTTTATCAAGAATGGATTCAAGTTGCTTTTCTGCTTCCATGGATGAAAATGATACTTTTTGTAATCCATTGTCAATACGCCAGATTTCAGTTTTTATTGGCATAATTCTCTCCTGCAATTCACTCTGAAGGTCTCCAAAGCGCACGCTCCAACACTCCCCACGGTACACGTTTTCGGATTGCTGCCGACTTCTGATGCACATTAGTAAGCTGATCGCTATCAGATTCAGCCAATTTAATCAGATTCTTCTTTACACCTGCCACCTCAATAAGCCAAAGCAACATGCCAGCACTGGCCATGTGATTGTAGGCATACTTTGCGCTTCGATTTTGACCAGCCAGGCGATTATAGAAGCCTGGTTCGTCATATTCATCCAGCCAGCCAAGCCAATGCTCTCGTCGTTCATTGGATGGAAGTTTTTTAATAGCTCCCATAAATTCATCGATACTGATTTCTTTGATCATCATAATTCTCCTTTAAACACTCTGTCTAGCCTGGACAGTAGCAAATGTTCCACGATATTGACTATAACTTGTACAGTCAACACAGCAATTAATTCACCTCGATCTGAACCGCAGAGCGGACAGATTGGCAGATTTGTAGGTTGGCATTTTCAAAGTGTATGGTTTGCTCTACAATCCCCCAAGGAACCGATGTTCCGCACGTTCAACGTCATTTAGTCTACTCTTGGTATCGTACCATACATCTTCTTACAATTTCTTTACACTCCCCTTCCAGCCTTAAAGTTTCCTTTTCCACGCCCAACCCCTTCGACACGGCTCAAGGCTAACAATTAGGGGATTGCTGCATCGGGAACAAAGCCCTCCTTGCAATGACATTTATTCAGGCTTCTTATAAAACAGATCAAGCCCGCTGAGAAGTTTAGCAAATTTGGAATTGAAAGTAGCCTCATCTTCCCATTTGGAAAAATCAAGAATGTTGTACTCCATCACCTGCTCCATGACTCTTTGAGGCCAGCGGCTGGACTTCCAGTCATCGTCAAGCGCAATAGGACACAAGGCATCACATCCAAGTTCTTTTTCGAGTTCGCGCGCCTTGCGGACTTCGTGCTGCACCCAATCGCTGCTCATGGAGTTCTTCGAGAGGATTAATAAAACAGTGGGATTCTGACGAATAGCACTTTCAATTTGAGTTTCTATCCTTCCTGCCTTCATGTCATGAATGTCACGCCAGAAGCGGATACCTTTTTCATTCAGTCCTTTTTCGAGGGTATCTACAAAGTCTTTGTCTGCGTGGGAGTAAGAGATAAAGAGCGGAGAGACTTTGATGGCTCGCGTGGTGCGCAAGTCATGAATACGATACTCAATTTCGCCAATTTCTTCGTTGGTCAAATCGGGATTGTGAAGTTTTGCAGATTCGATTTCCCAGTCAGGGAGTCCGCAGCCACGCAGGAAGGCTTCAGGAATTCTTCCTTTAGAGAGTTGGATTGTATCTATACCAATTGTGGATGGGTGAAAATGAAGCGCCTCATCAAGTCCACTCGCTGTGCTCAAATTTGTATTACCGATTATCGTGTGCCCGAACATTGTCGATTCCAACAAAGTATTGTCAAGGACCGTTTCAACAAGATTAGCCTTTTCCAAACTAGCCTCATTTAAGATAGCCCCACTAAGATCGGAACCAGTAAGGTTAGCTTCCCAAAAATACGCCCTCGTGAGAAAGGCTTTACTGAAATTAGTTTTGGCAAGATTTGCGCCTTTGAAATTTGCCAAACCAAGAGAGGCTTCACTAAAATCCGTTTCGACAAGGCTTGCTGAATCTAGATTAATACCGCCTGTATCACGATATCCACTTAATTTAATGCCTTTGAGATCGGCTTTATCGAGGTTGATAGCAAAGTTGGGGTTTTCCTCTCGCCATTTATTCCAAACACTTACACCTTTATACAAAATTTCGAGTTGTTCCTGATTAGCCATGATGATATTTCCTTACGACTCAGGCTTCTTATAAAACAGATCAAGCCCGCTGAGGAGTTTGGCAAATTTGGAATTGAAAGTAGCCTCATCTTCCCACTTGGAGAAATCGAGAATGTTGTATTCCATCACCTGTTCCATGACCCGTTGAGGCCAGCGGCTGGACTTCCAGCCATCGTCCAGCGCAATGGGACACAAGGTATCACGTCCGAGTTCTTTTTCCAGTTCACGAGCCTTGCGGACCTCATGCTGCATCCAATCGCTGTTCATGGAATTTTTAGAGAGAATCAACAAGACAGTTGGGTTTTGACGGATGGCACGGTCTATTTGTGTTTCGATTTTTCCTGCCGTCATATCATGAATATCACGCCAGAAGCGAACGCCTTTTTTATTTAGACCTTTTTCGAGTCTGTCCACAAAGGTACTGTCCTCATGGGAATAGGAAATAAAGAGCGGCGAGATTTGCAGGGCTTGGGTGGCTCGAAGATCATAAATACGATATTGGATCTTGACGATGTCTTCATTTGTGAGATTAGGAGTATAGAGTTTGGTTGATTCGATTTCTATGTCACTGAGGCCGCAGCCACGGAGAAATATTTCAGGGATTTTGCCTTTGGAGCGTAGTATTGTATCTGTGCCAATGGTAGAAGCCGAAAAATGATTTACTTCCTCAAGTCCGTGTGTTTCGCTAAGGTCAACATTCGAAAAAACGGTGAATCCTATCTTTGCATCCTTGAGATTTGCATCCTTGAGATCAGCTCCTAGATGAGTGCCATTGAGAAGAGATCTGCTGAAATCAACTTTCCTAAGGTTGGCAAAACTGAGATCAGCATCACTAAGATCCGTTTCAATAAGTTTAGCATTACTAAGATCTGCTTCTCTAAGATAAGCTCTACTAAGACTAGCCATACTGATCTCAGTTTTGCTTAGAATGGCTCGGCCGAGGTATGCCCCATTAAGATGGGCTCTATTAAGATTTGCCATTTGTAAGTCGGCGTTATTCAGATTGGCTTCAGCGAGTTGAATAAAAGTGAGATTTGATCTACTGAGATCGGCTTCTCTGAGATTAACTCCATTGAGATGGGCATTTTCGAGATCGACCCCGCTAAAATCCACTTTGACGTATTGATTATCTCTGCGCCATTGATTCCAAACATCAACACCTTGCTCCAAAATATCGAGTTGTTCCTGATCAGCCATAATAATATTTCCTATACTTCAGGCTTCTTATAGAAAATCTCTAGCCCATTGAGTAATTTGCCAAACTTGGCATTGAACGTCCCCTCATCCTCCCGCTTGGAGAAGTCGAGGGTGGTGTATTCTGCATCACCTGCTCCCATGATACGCTGAGGGGACTTGCGGCTAAACCTCCAGCCATTGTCCAACAAATGGGACATAGGACACTTTACAAATTAAGTTTCAAGCCGAAATCTGTTGTTTAAGGTATTGTGCTATTTAAATTATCCAGCGTATTTATAATTCTATTTATAGCCTTATCTGCCTGAGCTTGCTCCAATTGACCAGAGATTTTCATGTTTTTTAGCCGTTTTATGTGAGACGTAAGGGCATGTATTATTAGTTCATCATTAGCAAGATAACAATTTTTACGTACCCAAACAATAATATCCCGATAACAAAACGCCAATTTATTGAGAGAAGAACTAAAATCCAGCACCACACCGGCAATCGTTGTGGGGACATATGTGTTGCCTTCTTTTAGAACGAGCAATCGGTCGATTTCGACCTGACTCATCAAAAAACCAAGTTCGTGATAGGTGTTGGGCTTTGAATAATATTGTCCCGTTTCAGATTTGATGTCTGCTGTTAATATCACTATGCCCATAGTGGCATCCCGAAGATGAGGATAAATCTCGTTTGTCAAGGAACTGCCCGCAGGCGCTTCGAGGATTTGAACCAATAAACATGGGGCGGAACGCTTCTTTCCAAAATCGTTATCCAGCCATTCAGCGAGTAGTTTTGCATACTCATTAGGAAAGAATCTGCCATCCTTGCTATCATGCCAGCTACACGCTATGAAAACGGTCTCAATGCTTGGCGCTGGCTTTATATCTGAAGAATAGTGTTTGAGAAGGTGGTGAACTTTAAATTTCCAATTCCTGATTTCATCGTCAGAACTTGATAGGTTTGATTGTTTCAATCTTTGATTTCTCAGGTACTCCGCTTTTTTATCGTACGAGACTTGATTTGGGAATTTCATTTTTTTTAATGTGTTTGGAATGTCTGGGATATAGAATGTAGCATCATCACAAACCATGGTAGCATCTAAATCCCATATGTAACGGAAGTGATCTTCAAAATACTTTATTGTTTCCATATCTTTTTCCCGATCCAATTGCACTACCGGCGAATAAAAAGACAACCTCCTATTCATCCTCTTATTTTTAGAATACAGATATGGATCATAGTAAATAAAATTATTCAGCATCAACATGCAGAAACTTATCTCTGTTGGGGCAAATCGTATCCTCACAGTATTGACAGTCTGGGTATCCCATTTTGGCGTTTCCATCAGTTGCTGCAAATGGCCCAAACTATTTTTGAGGTTTTGTATCGTAGCTGAGTTTGAAAATACATCTTGATCGACTCCCCAAGCTGTTTGGAAATCCATCAGATATGTCGGCTCTTCTGTCGAAGAACGCCGAGTTGTCGTTTCTGCCTGTATAAGTGAAAGGAAAGACGCTGAATAAGGATATGCAAATAAAAAATTAATTTCCAAAAATATTCCGCTGTCATTCAATTTATCAACATTGCTCATTACATCCTGAAACTGAAGAGGTATTGTGTTGTCCGGCAGATAATTACAGCCGATATCAAGCAATGTGGTTGCTGTCAACCCCATAAAATTAATCCTACAACATTTATCAAAAACTTTTCCATCCCTCTCTATGGGATTTGCAATATGGAAAGACGACTTTATTAGCTGTTGTATCGATAATTCTTTTTTCAGGTTTGAAAGATAGCTTTTGTCAAAGCGATTCTTGAAAAGTTTCATTGGTTCCTCGAATTTAATCTTATTTTTGGAGTAAATGTTGCGATCAAAAAGCCAATCTATAAAGATACTGTGAAATTTAGGAGAGTAAGTTTTATTTTTCCGGCTTCTTATAAAAGAGATCAAGTCCCTGGATGAGTTTAGCGAATTTGCATGTGAAGATGGAAACATCTTCCCATGCAGAGAAGTCGATGATGTTGTATTCCATGATTTGCTCCATGACGCGTTGGGACCAGTGGCTAGATTTCCAACTATCATCAAGGGCGATGGGACAAAGAGTGTCGCGACCTAGTTCTTTTTCGAGGCTTCGTGCAGTACGAACTTCATGCTGGACCCAGTCACTGTTGAGGGAATTCCTGGAAAGTACAAGTAGGACTGTGGGATTCTGGCGGATAGCACGGTCAATCTGGGATTCTATTTTGCCTGATACAAGGTCGTGAATATCACGCCAGAAGCGAATACCTTTTTCACTCAATCCTTTTTCAAGTTTGTTTACAAAAGCGGTATCCGCATGTGAGTAGGAGATGAAAAGCGGAGATATTTGCAGGGCTTGGGTGGCACGCAGGTCATAAATACGGTATTGGATTTTGGCTATCTCATCATTGCTAAGTTCGGGGTTGGCGAGTTTTGCATATTCAATATCAGCATCGCTGAGGCCGCAACCACGAAGGAACTCTTCAGGAATTTTGCCTTTAGAAAGACGGAATGTGGCAGTATCAATGATGGATGCAGATGGGTGCGTCACTTGTTCAAGCCCGATTGTTTCACTTAGGTCAACGTCTGAAAAAATAGTACTAGATATAGTTGCATATGAAAGAACAGATCCATTAAGCATGGTTCCACTGAGGTTGGCGCGACTCAGATCAGATTCACTAAGGTTGGCTCCATTGAGATTGGTTCTACGAAGATCAGATTTACGAAGATTGGCGCTAAAGAGATTGGTGTCATTGAGGTCAGATCTACCGAGAGCAGCGCCCATAAGATTGGCTCCCATAAGATTGAATCCTGTGAGATCGACTTCACGAAGATCTATCTGTGTAGTTTTGTTTTGCTGTTGCCACTTATTCCAGACATCAACGCCCTGTTTCAAAATATCGAGTTGTTCCTGGTTAGCCATAATGAATATCCTTTACGCTTCCGGTTTCTTATAAAATAGATCAAGCCCGCTGAGAAGTTTGGCGAACTTGGCTTGGAAAGTAGACTCATCTTCCCATTTGGAGAAATCAAGGATGTTGTACTCCATCACCTGCTCCATGACTCGCTTGGGCCAGCGGCTGGACTTCCAGCCATCATCCAGCGCAATGGGACATAGTGCGTCACGCCCAAGTTCTTTTTCGAGTTCGCGCGCCTTGCGGACTTCATGTTGTACCCAATCGCTATTCATGGAGTTCTTCGAGAAGATCAATAAGACAGTCGGATTCTGACGAATGGCGCGGTCAATTTGAGTTTCAATCCTGCCTGAAGTGAGGTCATGAATGTCGCGCCAAAAACGGACGCCTTTAGCGTTCAGACCTTTTTCGAGCCTATCTACAAAAGCAGTATCACCATGAGAATAAGAGATAAAGAGCGGGGAGATTTGAAGGGCTTGGGTGGCACGGAGATCGTAGATACGATATTGGATTTTAACGATCTCTTCGTTTGTCAGATTAGGGTTAGTAATTTTCGTAAATTCGATTTCAGCGTCATTTAGTCCACAACCTCGTAGGAATGCTTCTGGAATTTTACCTTTCGAGAGTTGAATCGTATCAACACCAATGGTGGAAGCCGCGTAATGTCTTGCTTCTTCAAGCCCCAATGTTTCACTAAGATCAACACCTGAAAAAATAGTACCTTTTATATTTGCAAGCGAAAGGTTAGATCCTCTAAGATCAGATTCACAGAAAATGGCTTTACTTAGATAAACATTGTTGAGTTTTGCATTACGAAGATCGGTATTACTGAGGTTTGCGTTACTGAGATCGGCCCCAACGAGATTGGCTTCACGTAGATTAGCTTCACTGAGGTCGGCTCTGCGGAGATCAGCTCCAATCAGGTTCGCTTCGCGGAGATTGACTTTATACAAATCTGATTCCCGAAGATAGACTTGACTGAGATCAATTTCAGCAGATATATTTTCTGCCCGCCATTTATTCCAAATACTTACACCTTGTTTCAATATCTTGAGTTGTTCCTGATTAGCCATGATGATATTTCCTTACGACTCAGGCTTCTTATAAAACAGATCAAGCCCGCTAAGGAGTTTGGCGAACTTGGCATTGAACGTAGACTCATCTTCCCACTTGGAGAAGTCAAGGATGTTGTACTCCATCACCTGCTCCATCACCCGTTGCGGCCAGCGACTGGACTTCCATCCGTCGTCCAGCGCAATGGGACACAAGGTGTCACGTCCGAGTTCTTTTTCCAGTTCGCGTGCCTTGCGGACTTCGTGCTGCACCCAATCGCTATTCATGGAGTTGTTGGAGAGAATCAACAACATTGTTGGGTTCTGACGGATTGCGCGGTCAATTTGCGTTTCAAGGCGACCTGCTGTCATATCGTGAATGTCGCGCCAGAAGCGAACACCTTTTTTATTCAGCCCTTTTTCGAGTCTATCTACAAAGGTGGTGTCTGCGCTGGAGTAGGAGATAAAAAGCGGAGAGATTTGGATAGATTGGGTGGCGCGAAGATCATAGATTTTATAGACGACCTTGTTTATTTCTTCATTGCTTAGATTGGGAATATAGAGTTTGGCGGATTCAATTTCCCAATCAGAGAGCCCACAGCCACGCAGGAAGACCTCGGGAATTTTGCCATTGGAATGCTGAAGTACGTAAGTGCTAACGGTAGAAGGGTGCGCGTGCTTCACTTTTTCAAGTCCAAGTGTTTCGCTAAGATCAACATCTGTAAAAAAGGTGGCTCCTATAATTGTATATGAGAAATCGGCTATTGAGAGATGTGTTCTAAGGAAATAAGTTCCACTGAGATTGGCTTCACTTAGATTGGCTCGATTGAGATTGGCTCGATTGAGATTGGTTTCACTGAGATTGGCTCGATTGAGATTGGTGCCACTGAGATCGGCTTCACTGAAGTCGGCTCTGCTGAGATTAGCTCCGCTGAGATTGGCTTTAATAAGATAGGCTCGATTGAAGATTGCATCACTGAGTTTGGCTCCACTGAGATCGGCTCGATTGAGTATGGCTCCACTGAGTTTGGCTCCACTGAGATCTGCTCCACTGCAATTGGCTTCACTCAGATGGGATTTACTGAGATTAGCTTCACTGAGATCGGCACGATTGAGATTGGCTCGATTGAAATTAGTCTCAATGAGATTAGCTCGATTGAGATTGGTTCCACTGAGATCGGATTCACTGAGATCGGCTTCACTGAGATCGGCTCGATTGAGATAGGTTTCACTGAGATTGGCTCCGCTGAGATTGGCTCCGCTGAGGTCGGCTCCGCTGAGATTGGCACCCCTGAGATTGGCACCCCTGAGATTGGCATCCCTGAGATTGGCATCCCTGAGATTGGCATCCCTGAGATTAGCATCCCTGAGATTAGCATTCCTGAGATTAGCATTCCTGAGATTAGTATCCCTGAGATTGCCTTTCCAAAGGCTGGCTTCACAAAGATTGGATTCACTAAGATCGGCTTTACTGAGACTGACCAAATTGAGATCAGCGCTCCTGAGATTGGCATTATTGAGATTGGCTTGCTCAAGATCAGCTTCTCTAATATCTATTTCAGCAGATCTATTCCCATCCCGCCACTGATTCCAAATCTTATAGCCTTGCTTCAAAATATCGAGTTGTTCCTGATTAGCCACAGTGACCTCAAAACCTTGCTGATTAGAGCCTGTTGACAAGCCATCGTAATTATCTTTACTACACCGCCGCCTGTTGAACATACAAGAACTTCTGAAACTCAACAAACATATTCTTGATCGCTTGAATGCTGCCGAGGATTTGCTGGGCATCGTCCAGGGCGTGGTATTTGAGTTTGAGCAGGTCGGGAAGTTTTTCCTGGTCGAGTTCTTCGACGCCTGTTTCGATGTATTTGGACAGGACAAATTCAATGAATTGTTTTTGTTCATTGCTGAGTGTGGAGAAGATATTCGACTGCGCTTTAGCAACGCGGACTTCCCTTGTGATCGGCTGCACCGCATATGAGACGTATTCCAGCACGTCGAAGAGATCGCTCTTTTCGGCGTTGATCAGGGATTGCATGATCTGTAGCTGTTCTTTGCCGAAGCCTGCTTCTGCGAGTTTTTCGAGCAGGGCTTTGCGCGTGTCTGGCTTTGACCAGATCGCGCGCAGTTGCTCTTCGTCTTTGAAGAAGTCTGGCAGTTTGCCGAAGAGCTTTTCCATGAATTGCTCGGCGGTGAGCGGTTTGCCGTCTGCGTCGTAGAACAGGGTGTTTGCCATGTGTTGGATTTCGCGTTCTTTGCCGTCACGCAGTTTGATTTTTAGTTTTACTTTTGGCTCAGGAATATTGGTTGGTTCGTAAGGTGGACGCGGCGGCTGGCTGATCTTTGGCTTCTCTTCAGGCTCTTCTGGTTCACCGTCCCATTCGGGATCGGCAAAGTGATTATGAGCATCGACAAAATCATAGATGGTGAAATACTCTTTGCCATCGAAGAGACGTGTGCCGCGGCCAATAATCTGCTTGAATTCGATGATGGTTCGGATGGGACGCATGAGGATAATGCTGCGAATGTTGCGCGCATCCACGCCCGTGGATAGTTTTTGCGAGGTGGTCAAAATAGTTGGGATGGTCTTTTCATTATCTTGAAACTCGCGCAGGTATTGTTCACCGAGTTCGCCATCATTGGCAGTGACGCGGACGCAGTACATGGGGTCTGTACTTTTCTTGTACTGGTTGATCAGATCGCGGACGGCGGCGGCGTGATCTTGCGTGGCGCAGAAGACGAGGGCTTTCTCGTTCTGGTTGATCTCGTCCATGAAGAGCTGGACACGCTTGGCTTCACGAGCTTTGATCTCGATGATGCGGTTGAAATCGGCTTCCTTGTAGACTTTGCCAGTTTCAATCTCACCTTCGATGATCGTGTCATCTGAGGTGTAAATATATTCATCGAGGGTAGTTTTTATATTGCGGACTTTGAAGGGAGTTAGGAATCCGTCGTTGATGCCTTCCTTCAAGGAGTAGATGTAAACAGGGTCGCCGAAATATTTGTAAGTATCGACATTGTCTTTGCGTTTGGGCGTGGCGGTGAGACCGAGCTGCACAGCGGGCGAAAAATATTCCATGATGGCGCGCCAGTTGCCTTCGTCGTTGGCGCCGCCGCGGTGACATTCGTCGATGACGATGAAGTCAAAATAATCCTTGGGATATTCGCCGAAATACGGTGTGTCGTTCGGTCCAGACATGAAGGTCTGGAAGATGGTGAAGAAGATGCTGCCGTTGGTTGGGACGCCGCCGCGTTTGCGGATGTCGTTTGGCTTGATGCGGACGAGTGCATCTTCGGGGAATGCGTTGAATGCGTTGAATGCCTGGTCGGCGAGAATGTTTCGGTCAGCCAGAAACAGGATTCGGGGGCGCCGCGAAGCGTCTCTTCTCAAATTCCAGCGACTGTGAAATAACTTCCAGGCGATCTGAAAGGCGATGAAGGTTTTGCCAGTCCCCGTGGCGAGAGTCAAAAGGATGCGCTGCTTTTTTTCGGCGATGGCTTCCATGACGCTGTTGACTGCGATCTCTTGATAATAGCGCGCGGACTTGGTGCCGCCTACGTCTTCATAGGGGACGAGGTCGAAGGAGTTGTTCCAGTTGTCCCGCGGGGTGACAGCGAATGTTCTGTTCCAGAGTTCTTCGGGTGTGGGGAATTTGGCGATGGTGCCTTCGCCGCCCGCCATGTTGATCTCGTAGATCTCTTTGCCGTTGGCGGCATAGGCGAAGTTGAGTTCGAGTTTTTTAGCGTAGTTCTTGGCTTGCCCCACGCCTTCGCCAACGGGACGTTCGTTGCTCTTGGCTTCGATGACGGCGAGTTGACGATTTTTATAGACCAGAATGTAATCGGTGATGAGCGGTTTGCCGCGCCCGCCGCCTGCCTGGATTCTGCCGTCTGTGATGTGACGTTCGCGCAGGATTCGCGCGCCATCCAAAACACCCCAGCCTGCTTCACGCAATTTTGGGTCAATTAATTCGGCTCTGGTCTCGGCTTCGTTCATCGTACCTCCCTAGGTGCAATCTTGAATTCAGTCTTTGATTTTTCCATTTCATAAATTGAAGTTGACGTGCCTTGAAGAATAGACCTAATAATTTTTTTGTTATCGTCTTCTATCTTGCACCCCAAATAAATTCCTGTGAGCGCGGCATTGTCATAGGGATGTGCAACATCACCAGGATTTGAAAACAAACGCCATTCTTTTTCGTAGCTCCAATGCAAAGACTTTACGCTTAATAATTTCCGAGATAGAACAGGTAAATGATTTGGTTTTATATCCTCAAGGCTGACCAGTGGAAGCGAATTGGAATAGGAAACCCTTTCCAGTACGACATTTTGATCTAGATTATTCGTACTTGTAAAAGGAAACTTCGTAGTATCAAACTCCAGGCAAAACCCCTTATGGGAAGCGGCGTAATGCGACCACATAAGAATGTCATCATTTTTTTCGGCAAAGCAGACTACACCTAGGCTTGCAAATATGTCGCCCAGCTTGGAGGCTGCCTTTCGAAAAGATTCTATGGCATGCTCCTTGAATAATTTTGTAACTTTGCCGTCAGAATGGTAAATTCTGTCAAAATCTTTATTGTTGGGTGATTTTTCTCTAAGAGAGGTGAAAAGCAATTCCAAACTTTCTTCTGTTATATCTCCAAGAGGAAAGTTTACATTGCAATCAAAAGGATCGTTGAAACTTTCTGGTTTTGAAAACCAAATAGATCTGCCTCTTAAGTTATTACGGGCATTCTCATTGCAAGATTGATATTTATATAGCTTTGATGGCAAAGGTGCTTTCATCTCTACAACTCTCCCGCAAACGCCTTCGCCAGCACGGACTTCTTCAACTCCTCCAGCGACTCGACCTTCTGCTGATAGATCTCCTCCAACCTCCCCGTTTCAGCGGACAGCGCCTCCAGACGCCCGACGATGGCGCGTTGTTCGGCAAGTGGCGGAACTCGAACTAGATGATTCTTCATGTCCCCGATTAGTAAATTTTTCTGAGCAGAACCAGAAGATACTTTTACTAATTTTTCCAAATCAGATTTCAAATGATAACAACAAAAAGCATTGTCAATTATTGAAGATATAGGCTTGATAATTGCAACGCTCTTTTGAAAAGTTGTTCTGGATGTTTTTGGGTCATCTGGCGCTAAAGCAATTTTCCCAATTGTCGCACCAGTGTTTACCATGCAAATATCGAAAGGCATTAAGTTAGTTCTTCTATGAGTTTCTTCAAAATCTTTTTTAGTAATCTGTCTTGCGTCATGATAACTCAATGTGCCGTCTTTTATATTTTTCGCACTCAAGAAATAGTAACCTGAATTACTTTCATTTTCCGAATCGCCATGTTTCCCGTCAGTTACGAGAGAACATACATCTTCCAGTTTCTTTGTCTGCCATTTTTCACTTTTTGAACCAGAAAATGTCTCTTGCAAATACGACCCAAACAACTCCCTCGCATTGACCAGATTCCGCTCGGCATTGGATTTGGCTTGCGAAATGGATGCAAAGGCTTCGTCCAGCACGGACACGATCCGCTGTTGTTCGGGGAGGGGTGGAATGGGGATTTCAAAATTAGCAAGATCATCAAACCTTAGATTGTTGATATTTACGCCATCAGAAAGTTCATCAATATATTTTTTGTATGCTTCTGAAGTCAACGAGTAAAAAAGAAACTTTGAATCAAGGATTTGTCTTGGTGTAATCTGCCCCATAAATCCACCAAAGGCATAATCGTAATCATCATCAATAAGCGCAACTTTCCCCAAATGACTTTTGCTTCCACTTGCTGTGCAAATAATCAAAGAACCTTTTCTGACTTTTCTTTCTTTAGACACAACAACTTTTTCATTAATGTATTTCAATTCAGAAAAATCAAGAGTGTTTGTGTTTACATCAACATTGGTTGCGCGCAAAACAATATTCGATGAATAATCAACTTCATCTTTTTTGGAATAAGTTAGTCCACGTTGAAAATCAACAACATCGCCTAACTTTTCAACTTTCCAACTTTCCAACTTGCCACCCTTCTTCATAACATCCCCTTGATCGCCTTCAAAATCTTCGCGCTCTCCTCATCCAGCGACTTCATCTCGTCAAGAATAGTTAGCGGATCTCTCAGCGCAGAGTCCGCTTGTTTGTATGGATTCTTCACCGAAAGGTCGAAAGAGGCGGGGTCTACATCCGCAATATTCACCGTCCACGAATTCTCCGAATCCGCTTTCGACTTTTGCAGTTTCACAAAATCCGCCAGATCATTTTCATTCAACGGATTGGTCTTGCCGAGATTGCGCTCCAAATTCAATTGATAGAACCAGACCTTCTTGGTCGGCGCGCCTTTCTCAAAGAACAGCACCACCGTCTTCACGCCCGCGCCCGTGAACGTTCCGCCAGGCAGGTCCAGCACCGTGTGCAGGTTGCAGGTTTCGAGCAGCTGCTTGCGCAAACTCACCGACGCGTTATCGGTATTCGAAAGGAAGGTATTCTTGATCACCACGCCCGCGCGTCCGCCCGCCTTCAAAATCTTGATGAAGTGCTGCAAAAACAAAAACGCCGT
>Ga0154020_10003728_pt1 | contig 18274 bp, 13 predicted proteins | sample Klosneuvirus_201_FD_109709 | JGI IMG/M metagenome (GOLD analysis project Ga0154020, IMG submission 109709) | Active sludge microbial communities from wastewater, Klosterneuburg, Austria - Klosneuvirus_20160825_MG | ecosystem: Engineered > WWTP > Aerobic digester > Activated sludge | place... | reverse complement strand
GGATTCCTGAAGTTTGAATGCCGCCAGCAGTAGTGCCATCGCCGAGAGGATTGACGCGACGTAGCCGGGCAGGCCCGATGGTGGTTCCAGAAGTCGGCCTTTCAATTCGACGCGCGACAGCGGCGACGTCAGCAGCGCGGAGATTGCTTCTGCGTTGGCGTCAGACAACTTGTCCTCCTGAATCACGTCCGCCAGAAACTGTTCCTTCGAGATTAGATCCGAGTCGTCATTCCATGCCTTCACCATCACCCACTGAGAATCATTCAGGGCGACAGCCGCATCATCGACAACACAGACCGCGCCGATCAGCGGACCAAACGTGAACCCGATCCCGAATGCCGCCCCGATCATCGCCATGCCGCGACCGCGGTTTTCGACGCCCGTGCAGTCGGCGATGACTGCCTGCGCCGTCGAGATTGTTGCACCGGCGATACCGGCTCCGATGCGGGCGACGTACATCCATGCCAGCGGGCTGAAGCTCAGGATCAAGGCATCGCGGCCCTGAGCGGAGACGTATCCGAACAGACCGTAGGAAAACGTGGAACCCGCCAGGCCCAATAAGAGAATTGGTCGTCGGCCAACACGATCGGAGAGACTGCCCCACATCGGAGCGAACAGAAACTGCATGGCAGAAAACGAGGCCATGAGCATGCCTAACTGCATGCCACTCGCGTTGAACAGAGCTCCGTAACGTGGCAGCAGCGGCAGAACAATCCCGAACCCAAGCAGATCGATAAAGACCGTCACGAAAACGATCAGCAGCGTCGTCTTGTTCACGGACGAGGGCGCAGGTGGCGCAGCCGGAGCATCATTGGTCACAGGGGGTACTTTCAGATCTTAAAGCGGGCCTCGCCCGAATCCCAATGGCGAGCGGTTGGGCGTCAGCCCACCGAGTACCCCTGTTTGGTGTCGTCTTGATCAGAAACATGACAATCAAAGCGTTAGGCTGACACCGGAATGTCGTGTTTGTGCCGTGGAACGCTAGGAGGGCTGACGCCCTGCCGCTCGCCGGATGTGTCCCCTAACGCCTCATAAACCAAACACATGCCCACGCCAGCAGCGGAAACAGCACAAAGATCAGCGCGAACGCTGTCAGGTTGGATCTCGGATTGTCGGGCCAGCGTCCCATGGTTCGTCGAGTCGCAAATCCCGTCGGCGGAGCGACGGGTGTACAGTACACCCGTCGCTCCGCCGACGGGACAACCTGACGCTACGACAAAATCTGCTCGTCTGTTTCCGGAACCGCATCGCTTGCCGGATCAAACCATTCATCTTTGAACACGATGCGTTTCTTGTGCTTCATCGCAAGGTTGGCGGTCAGCGCCATGATCGCATCGGCCATCGCGACACGACCGTTACACCGCAGTTTGTCAGCACTTAGCTTGTTGCTTACGCAGTAGCAGAAGTGTTCCATTTCTTCCCGGTAACCGCGGCTGACCTTGTCGCCCATGCCAGCCTGCGCCATCGCACCGGCTGCGGACGGCGCAGCCGTGTTGTAGCTGTCCAGAGCCGGTCCGCCACCTTTGGCGTTGTCGATCACCCACAATCGCTGATCCAAACCGCCACCACTCGAAGGGCTCGATTCCTTGTACAGCATCGCCTCTTTTTCTTCTTTCATGATCAGCGTACCTCGGCTGCCAAAGACCGTCTCGCCGTAAAATTCCTGACGGTTTGTACTGATCGAGGAATACGTCACGATGGCAATGTCTTTCTGATTTTCTTCGTAGAGTCTGCCTGGAAACTCCAGCGTGACATAGATGTGGTCATCAATGTCGCGGTCGTCGGTCCACTTGTCTTCCGGCCCCAGCCCGGGGATCCCGTAAAAGTTCTTGCCACCGTAGCCCTGCACCGCGAGCGGATGTTTCTTGCCAAGGAAGATGCTGGACGCATCCATTTGGTGGCTGCCCAGTTCCGCCATCAGTCCGCCGCCAGTTGCGTTGTACAAACGCCAGTTGACGAGTTGTTCGGCACCGTCGTAGCCCAGCTCTTTGAGTCGTCCGGATTCTTCCAGTCCTTTCAGGTATTTCTGCTGAGCTTCGGGAAGCCCTTCCCAGTCACGCCAGCTGTCACGTCCTGGAAAACTATTGTTGCGATGCCACTGGGCTCGAATGAATTTGATATCGCCGAGTAGTCCCTTCTTTACGAGATCATTCGCATTGTCGTACAGCACGCTGTAATGCCGCTGGTGACCGACCGCCAGCAGCAGACCCTTTTCTTCGGCCTTGCGAATCATTTCCTTGCACTGAGTGATATTGTGTGCCATCAGTTTTTCTGTGAGCACGTGCAGGCCAGCGTCCAGACAGGCCATGGCGATGGGAGCGTGCTGACTGAGCGGCACGGCGATGACGACCATTTCGAAATTGACTTTGCCATCGGCTCGCGCCTGCAGCAATTCAATATGACTTTCGTAGGTCTGAACCTTTGCGGCGGCGTCCGCGCCCATTTTTTTGATCAGGCCAATTCGAGCTTCCGGATGGGTTCCTTTGAAGGTGCGTTCGATATTTGCGGGTCGCGGATCGGCGATCGCGACGACTTCCATGTAGTCCATTGGGTGCTCTGTCAGCAGCACGTTGGCTTCATCGCCGCAGCCAATGAACGCGGCCTTGATAGGAGAGCCATTCAGTTTCTCATAATTAAAGTAGAGCGCGCCAAGTCCGACACTGGCGGCGGCGGTGGCTTTCATCATGTCGCGGCGGGTGATGCCGACGACTTCGTTAAAATTGTCTTTTCCGATTTGCACTTGTTCGGGCGTGATTTCCATGGCTGATTTCTCCAGTTAATTCAGGTGATGATGATTCGAGGGTCGTGTCTCGTTGTGTAGACCGTTGGTCAACCCCCTCATCCGGCCTGCGGCCACCTTCTCCCCCTTGCCAGGGGGAGAAGGGCAAAGGCGGAGGATGTTGGGCATTGAGCGGGCTACTTTTTCACAGCGGCTGTCGCCTTCTTTCGGGCAAAAAATCCAGCGACGAGTTTGTCCAAACCAAACCAAAATCCAGTTGGAACCGCAGCCAGCGACAGTAATGCAAAAACTTCAATCAGGTTTTTGTTCACGATGAAACTATGTTCGGGGCCGGGTGCTTCCGGCAAGCCCGGCAGCGGCGGCATGGCAAGGTAAAACCCAAACACCATGATCGCAGCCGACAGAGCGGAAAACCTGGAAAAGAGTCCAACGATGAGCAGAACTCCAAGCACAGTCAGTCCGGTGATCGTCATCAAATCGACGATACGGATGGGCGACAGCGGCGTCGGCAGCGGCCCGCGAGCCAACTGTTCGACCGTTGGTATCGCCATCGCGTCCTCCAGCAACTCCTTGTCCATCGCGAGGACCGGTCCGGACAAATCACGATCTTTCGCCCGCACGTCAGACCAGATCCGATCCAGATGATCGCGTTCAAAGGCGATGTGAGCGGCGGCCAGTCGATCTTCGTAGCGTTTCAGCATTTGATTGTAGAGGTCAATCTGGCTGATTCGACCGTCAATCAAGCCTGCGTTATCCGGATCACCGAGCAGGTGAGCCCTCATTCGTTCTTTGTACGACAGGCGGCTGGCGCGGGTGTACGCCTCGTCGAGCGCCTTTCGATACTGATCGTACTCTGGTCCTTCGCGCTCTGCAATTTGTGATTCCAGGGTAGCCTTCTCCGACGCTACCATTCTTCGCTTGCCATCAATACGAAGACGTTGGGCAGCGGCATCGAACGCAATGATCTTATCGAGTTTCGCGGCGGCAAAATCGACGCCTTCCGGCAGGACCTTCAATGTCAGGACGGCGTCAAAGCTGTTGGCACCATCAATCATCTGCGTCAGCCGCGCCTTCTGGCCATCGTTCAGTTTGTAGTGACTGCTGAATCGCTTATTGAAGTCGTCCCAGCGAGCCGCCACTTTGTTCGGATCGAGCCACGACCTGTCGTCGGGATCGCCCGTCATGGCTCGGAATAGCCCCCGCATAGGACCTGTCGCGCTTTTGAGGTATCCATCGGAGGACCAGGGTTTCTGGGTGCTGAGCGTGTCGAGCTTCCACATTCCCTCGTACAGCAACTGCCAGCCGATACCGACTCGCAGAACAACGAGCAGAATGACGGCGGCCAGCGAATATCGGCGAATGTCAACCACGAAAGAATGTCTCCGATTTCTGTGGGGAAGCAAAAATAATGAGAGGAACATTTCCTGGGTGAGCGGAAGGACGTCAGCCCTCCGAGTGTGTTCCGTATGAAATCTCGGAGGGCTGACACCCTACCGCTCGCCGTTAGTATTGCACTATCTGATCTTCGTCCCAAACGATGAGTTCGTCAGGAATGTTGATCACTGTTGGTTCGACTCTGTTTCCTTTATCAGGAAAGGGCAACAGGATAACACCGACCTCTGGCCAATTCTTACAACAGAGTGCTACTTTTTCGACTCCCATGGCGAAAAACGCCGTTGAGAGAGCGTCAGCAACGGCTGCGGACGGTGCCAGAACGGTCACAGACAGCATTCCTTCAACGGGCCAGCCGGTCTTCGGATCCAGAATATGGCCGTAACGTTTTCCCTGATACCGGAAAAACTGAATATTTGAACCACTGGTCGCCATCGCCTGATCGCAGAGCAGCAGGGTTCCCAGTCTTTTCTCGGTAAAAAGCGGGTTTCCCACACCGACCGGCCATCCCGGATGCCCATTGTGCCCGCCGCGCGCCACGAGGCTACTGTGTCCGCCGTGCAGCAGAAACTGCGGTGGAGCGTGATCGCGTGTGAGGAGCCAATCGCTTGCCTCATCGAGCGCGAAACCTTTCCCGATTGCTCCTGGATCCAGCACGATTCCTGGTCGCCGGAACGAGACGCGCAGCGATTCAGGAAACAAATCGACGTTTGTCTGCCCGGACCGATCAAGGGCAGAATCGATCTCAGACTGCTCCGGGATACGGTTCTCGCGGCGGCACAACCGCCATAACCGTGTCAAACTGCCGGTCGCCATATCGAATCCACCATCTGTCCGATCGTGGATTTCCTTGGCTTTTTCCAGCAATTTAAAGAGTTCCCGCCGCACAGGAACTGGGGAGTCCGCAGCAGTTTGATTCACCACCGAAAGGTCGCTGGAATCCCGATAAATGCTCATCCAGGCTTCGATTTGGTGGACTAGTTCCAGCGCCTCGCCAGCCGCTTCGATTTGTTCCGTCGGCCCCGGATTCATGATCACCGAGAAATCGCACGCCATCGCGCGGGCGGAAAGACGGACGGTAATCCCGGCTGACGGCTGAACACGCATTTTCTGGGTCGAATTGGCCCCCTGCGGCTTTTTTTCCAACGCACGGGCCGGATTCAGGGCGGATAGCAGGTCACGCCGAGTTGACGCAGGGGGTTGGTCCGACATAGCAAACTGCACGAAAACGGCGGAGACGCACGACAAGTCCGAAAACACCCAATACCATAGCCGGAAATGCCGTAACAACCATCTGGAACCGGCGAGTGGTTCCGCAAATCGCCCAACTCTTATTTCCCGCCCCGGCAAAGGCGGGCCAGGCGTCGATGCGTTTTCGCTGGATTTTGCCAAACCGTTAGACCACTGAGACTCGAAAGAAAAGCAGCGCACACTATGTCCCAGAAGACCTCACCAGTCAGATCTCTCCCCACTCGAGTCTCCGGCGGTGTTCCATGGTGGCTATGGCTGATTCTGATCGTCTTCGGAGGCGGAATTGCCTTTACTCTGGTGAATCGATTGATCCCGGAGGATCCCGACCAGATATTTCAGGAAGGGCTCACCGCATACCAAGCCAACGACGTCGAGAAGCTCGAAAGCACAATCAAGACGCTCAAGAAGTATCCCGATCACGCGGCAGAGCGACAGTTGCTGGAAGGCATGTTGCTGTTCGGCAGATCAAAGCCGCTGCTTGCCGTTCCAATGTTTCAGACAGCCGCGAAGGAACCAAAGCTGCGAATTAAAGCGCTGACAATGCTGGGCAGCGCCTACATGCGATCCAATATGGCTGCGGAGTGTATCGAGGCTCTGGAAACAGCCCTTCAGGAGGATCCGGACGCGGACGACGCGCGGCTGACCCTGTGTGTTGTCTTGAATGGCATGTTCAGCTGGGATGAGGCCCAGAAACATCTGGCGATACTGAAGGATCGCAAGTACAAGCCGGAAGTTGTGTGCAAGTTGCTGGGGGACATTTATGCGGAACTGGGCCGACCCGCTGAAGCCGCCACTGAATATGAAGAAGCTCTCAAGGCCAATCCAATCGACCCGACGAATTCCCTGAAGGCTTCGGCCATGGTCAGGTGTCGTTTGCAAACAGGGGATCTGTCTGGCCTGGACGAAATCCTGCCCAGCCTGGATTCGGCAGCGGTTCGTGACACCGTCCTCGCTATGTTGCAGATGGAAAAGAACGATCCCGAAAAGGGTCTGACGATCCTTGCAGCGACGTTGCACGAGAATCCGGCCGAACCAAACGCAAATCTGGCCTACGCCATGATCATGGAGAAAATCGGGACTAAGGAGAAAGCAATCGAAGCGATTGCAGGGCTGCAGCAGCCGCTGAGTATTCAGACCCGCAACCGCAGGCTGCTGGAGGTCGTCGTAAGTCTGGCGAAAATCGCCGGGGACGAAAAGTTGGCACAGGTGGCGCAACAAAATGTCGATCAGCTGACAACCCTTGAATCAGAGTTCTCGGCAAAACTCGATGAGGTCATTAAGACGCAAGATGATGCTCAGGCAAGGCTGGATCTCGGAGACATGGCCGTTGCAATCGGTCGGTTCGAACTGGCTGGCACGATCTACAGAAGTATCTTGTACATCGATAAGTCGCAGGCGTCAGCGATTGAGGACCGAATCAAAGCCAGTCATCAGATTCAGCCAATGCTTGTCCCTTGGGTAAATTCCGACGCTCCCATTCAGACACCTGATGGTTCGGCCGAGCCAATGCCGACTCCCGAGCCAGCTCAGGGGTCCGATCAACCAGCGCCCGAAAAAGCGACGACGCCTGAACCCGACGCCAAGCCAGCACCTGACGATGCCAAGAAGCCGGACGCCGACGCTGAGTAGTTCGACCGGCTCCGGTTGGACGGTAAGGCGCGGCCTGATTCTGTTCTACCACCGGTAAAAATCCCGTCGGCGGAGCGACGGGTGTACTGTACACCCGTCGCTCCGCCGACGGGAAAGCCCAGCGCCGCGAACTTGGCAGCATGCGGGATCAAGAAGTGGATTTTGGACGGGTTCTAAGGCGAGCGGAAGAAACAGGATTACCAGGGATATTGCGTCGCCCAGGGAATCCGACCTGAGACAGGTCGGACTACGTAGGCAGATCTGTCCTCAGATCTGCTTACTTTGGCGTGGATCAATCGCACGGGTCCACGCAACGCAACGTGTCTGGAACAGCCGCATCGCTGCCATCTGCCGATACCACAACCTCTTTTTTCTGAGACGCATTCTGCATGTCTGTAAGACTCAGCCCGGATTGCTGAAGGTAATACAGCCCCAGCATCGTCACGGGAATATACATGCTCATGTGGTAGTACACGGACGAACCCAGCACCAGCGACGGATCCGGCTTTAGCTGTTGCGCGTTCATGCTCACCTGAAAGCACATTTGAATCACGCCAAAATAGCCAGGCGTGGAAGGAATCGTGACGCCGAATGCCGTGACGCCCGTCACGATCAGCCCCGTCGCCAGTGTCACATCGATATGAAAAGCTCTCAGGGCCACGAACGCAATCATGCCGTTCAGCAGCCATTGCAGCAGTGATGTGACGATGATGAGCAGGACAGCCTTGCCGCTCTTCAACGCCACCAAACCGTCGCCGCCTTTTCGCAGCATATCGACAAGGCTCGTTGCCAGTTTGGATGGAAAAAAGGGAGCCAGGGACAAAGTCCATGTAACAAGCCGGATGAATGGCTCCGTCCAGACCAGATAGATCCCAACCGCCACAACAACCGCGCTCGCCGCGGCGCCCAGCAGGATGGCCCCGTTACGGTAGTCCTGAGGCAGATCGTCGGAAAACGCCAGGCCCACGCCAAACAGCACCAGAATAGACAACACATCGAAGATCCGTTCCAGGATCACGGTGGATAAAACTGTGCTCGCCGGAACTCCGTATTTCTGCCGCACGACAAACACTCGAATGAACTCACCCAAATGCGCGGGCAGCAAATTGTTGGCAGCGAAGCCGATCAGCATCGGCGGGAATAACTGTCGGATCGTCAGCGGTGCCACAGGAGCCAGCAACCACTGCCAGCGGAGTGTCTTCAAAACATAGAATGCGAGAAGCAGCGCCAGCATGACCGGCAGCGTCAGGTAATTCGCGTCCCGGAAACCCCTCCACAGGTCTTCCTGATTGACATCCCGCAGTGACCACCAGAAGCAGCCGACAGAAATGACGATCCCAAGGATCAGAAAGAAAGCACGTTTCATAGTCGTTTGGCCGTGGATTTTCATCCGGGAATCACGGGCGAACACTCCGAGGCTGTGAAAAAATGGGGCTGGCTCCGAACTTCGCTACTGTTTTCGTCGGAGATTCGATTGGTTGTGAGGTGCCTGACCCAATTTTTTCACAGCCTCTCCGTGTGGAAGTTGGGGCGTTCTACGCGGATTGGCAGAATACCTCAAGACGGAACTCATCTTGAGCCAGAATTGGTGTATCCGATACCCTTCGCTCGCCTTATAGAACTCCTGACTCGTCTTCCTTACTTCCAAACGGAATCGGGCAGATGTCCACTGCGTTCCAAATTGCCCTCGCTGATCAGTCGGCCGCGCGAATGGCTTCACTGCTGCAAACGCTGAACGAATTGCTGCGCGCTGTGGATAGTCGAGTTGTACTGCTGCGACCGCTCACGGCCAGTTTCGACAGTCAGAGCGATGACCTCGACCTGCTGCTCACGGAATCTCAGCGTCAGCAGTTGATCTGCGCGGCGAAGGCGGCGTGTCACCAGGGCCAGATTCATTGCCGCATCCGGCAGACCGTCGCTGCGAAGGCGGAGCTTACTCTCTGGACGATCGATTGTTCGCAACGGCTGATGATTGATCTCTGGACCAGCTTTGATCAGCTCCCGCATCAGCAGCGCAAATCGATTTCGGCGACGCGATTGCTGAATACGCTGAGCCCCTTAACTCTGCATTCAGAAACGAACCCCGCACACGAAGCGGCGGATCCTCGGGTCCCGGCCCTGAGACAACTGCCTCCGGATATTGATCTGTGCCTGTTGCTTCAGCACGTTTCAAAAAAAAACAAATCACTGTCTGTGCGGGCCGTGCGGGAACGCATCACGGCCGCCTGCGGTCGGCTGGCCGTATGGTCGCCGGATCCCGCGACAGTGTCGGTGCCGCACGATATGCTCGCAGGGTTGCGAGAACTTGCGCGTGAGCTGGACAAAGCCATCATCATCACGCGAAACAACATCGCGCTCACGGAACGCTATCTTGTCCTGCGACTTGCCGCCGCCTCCGGAAATCGGGGTCTGAGAATCCTGGAGCCCCGAAGATCACGTCGGCTGCTCACCGATCTCCGAAAAGCGATCATGAAACGTCTGCCGTGTCTGGCGGTGATCGGAAGCGATGGAGCGGGAAAATCTTCCCTGGTCAAGGCGCTCGCGAAACAGCAGCCAACAGTACAGCCAGTCGTGGCGAAGAAGTTTTATCGTCGGTCGCTGAGCTATCAGATCATCACTGGCTTGTTCAAAAGGCTTGGCGGCCTGGATCGCGGCGTCTTCGATGACCGCTGCGCCTCAATCGTGACGCTCCGCGCAATCCCCGCAGCCTGGATCAAACTGTTGTTGAGACTCAACCCGTTTTCGCGAAACAGCAAGCCGGTCCCGCCAAGCCCGTCGATGGCGGAACGTGCGCGAATCCCAGGAGTCATGATTTTGGATCGTTCAGTCTCCAGTTTCCTCATCGCGGATCGCAAGTCGGATACGCCGACCCTGACCTGCGGGGCCACATGGATTGAATCGTTGATACCGCCCGTGACCAGCTTGCTGATGATGATGCCCTGGGATGAACTGACACGACACAAACAGGAGTTGTCAGCCTGCGGCCATGAACAGTATCAGCGACTGCTGTTTGAGCAGGCACAGAGACAATCGCCGATGGACATCATGCTGCTTGCCCGCACGGAATCCGCTGAGGCAGCGGCGAAAGTCATCGCCAAAATATTCGAAGCCGACCCGCGATCGGTCAGAGAGCCAGAAACACGATCACACACAAAGCGATTCAAAAAGGCGGCGGCATGAGGTCACCACTTCGACTGTTCAACGCATGGATTGATCATCAGCGACTGGCGGACCGTCGGCGCGAAGTCGAATGGCAACTGGGCGTGCTTTTCAAGCAGGCCGTGCGATTGCGCCTCACACTTTCCGGCGGAGGTTTCGACCGAATCTACCTTGCACATCAAGTCGATGCGGAGAATCAGATCCTGGCGAGTGTTCGCATGAATTGCCCTGGCTGCGAACGGGCTCCTGACGAACCTGACTTGCCGCGGATCGCATTACCTGGCGAATACCGCATCCACCGTGAAGCCCGCGCTTATCGACGATTGGCCTCGCTCGGTGTCGCACCGCGACTGATCGCCCGAGGAGAATACTTTCTGGCAAACCACTGGCTGCCATGGCCGCGTCTGTCCGACGTGCTGCGACTGCAGAGCGACCGACTGTGGGACGCGCTGCCGGTGGTCCTTGATGCCATTCGTACCATGCATGACAACGGCGTTGTACATATGGATCTGAACTGCGGCAACGTGCTGGTGTCTCCGGACTTCAGCGCCGCTGTCATCATCGATTTTGAATTCGCGCCGCCGCGTACGATGAGCGAATTCGACCAGCAGCGATTCGACTATCTTCGACTCGCTCACAATCTGCTCAAACCACGCCGAGGCCGGGACACGGCGTTTCAAGATCCGGCACGATTCGTCGAACTGTTCGCTCAGCATGTCCCAGAGACAGGCGTCGGCATCCCGGCCGAGTTTCGCGCCGCATGGTTTGAACGGGTTTTCGAGAACGAAGTGATCAGCACAGGATTTAGAGAAATCCTCGGCGTGCGCGCCTCACAGTGGATTTCACTATGAATCAATTTGTCTGCATGAACTGGGGCTCCGCGTACGGCAGTGATTACGTCAATCGTCTCTATTCGATGATCGCAAGGAATACGCAGCAGCCGTTTCGACTCGTGTGCTACACCGATGACACAACGGGGATCCGATCCGAGATCGAATGCTTTGATTGCCCGGAAGTTGAGATCCCGTCGCCGAAACGCGATCGTGGCTGGCGAAAATTATCACTCTGGGCGAATGAACTTCCGGGACTGAGCGGCACTGCTCTGTTTTTGGATCTGGACATCGTGATCACCGACGGCATGGATGACTTCTTTAGCTGGCGTCCGGAGGCTGACTTCTGCGTAATCCATAACTGGACTCAACCGAACCGCCGGATCGGCAACACGTCGGCGTATCGTTTCACTGTCGGCAGCCACCCGGAAATCCTGAATCGGTTTCTGGATGATTTCCGATCCGTGCTCGCGGAGTTTCCAAATTCGCAGACGTATGTGTCAGCGTGCCTGGATCGAGAGATCGAATTCTGGCCTGCGGAATGGTGCCGGAGTTTCAAACGCCACTGCGTGCCCCGTGGCGTCGCGCGCTGGTTTCGCCAGCCTTCGTTGCCGACGGGAACTCGCCTTGTGGCCTTCCCCGGCAGCCCGAACCCTCACGAGGCCGTCGCCGGCGTATGGCCTGCGCCCTGGTACAAGCGAACTTACAAACACATTCGCCCGGCCGACTGGATTCAGCAGCACTGGCGGTGAGGAATCTGTACTGTAGACCCGCCGCTCCGTCGGCGGGAGCACGCAACAAAAAGCCCGTCGGCACGGTCGGCGGAGTTCGTCGCGATGTCTAAGCGAGCCGTCGGCGGGAGCACGCAACGAAAAGCCCGTCGGCGGAGCGACGGGTGTACGGTACTGGTCATTCATCTCCAGTTGCTCTCCATCCGCTCGCGGGGACATTCGTTGTCGGGCAGCCCGCTACTGACCCACCTCACGGCCGGTTTTTGGATCCACCGTCAGATTGAGCTGCTCGCTGGAATCGACGAAAAAGACGAAGGCGTTAAACATTTCATCGACTGTCTGCGCGCCGTAACGAATCGTTTTCGACGGGTCCGGATTGAAGGGATTGAACGCTGAGTTGTCGAAGTGCGCAACAGCTTCGATGACCGTGTCTTTGGGAAGTTTCTTGTCTCCGGGCTTCAGTTCATACCCGAGTTGCCACTCAAAATTGTAGTTGGGAATTCTCAGCAGCGTTTCTTTCGCCTGGCCGGGAGGCTCAGCAAAGAACGTCATGTCTCTCCCCCGAACGTGCATGTGCGCGAACATGCCAAGTAGATCAATGTCCCGTGGGATCGTATGATCCGCTCGCATTTCATACGCAGGGTCGTATGGAGGAATAGCAATGGGGCGCGGATCGAGGAGAAAATGGGCCAGGCGTTTTTGTACGGTTCGGCGAGGGAATCTCAGTCCGACGGCGATACGGCAACGTTCAGGTTTGCCAGTGGTTGTGTAGTGAATCTGCAGTCCAAGCCCCGACCCTTTCGGAATGAAGACTGCGGCCCCGTTGTCGAATCGACCGAGATCCATTGCCTGACCACCGGGAATATATCCTGTGAGAAACGTTTCTTCGCTGGCTCCGTCGGTCGTGACATACGCCATGTTGCAGTGATGGACGACCGAGCGATTATCCGGTCGAATCTCAATCGCTTCCACCCATGTATCCTGCAGAAACAGATACGGCAAGACCGAGTAGCGATACGGCACAAATCCGGTTTCCGGAACATCGTGTTGTTCCAGCATCGTGATCACGACGTCCGGCTTGCCGATGCGCCAGCCATCGTCGTCTGCGGCAGTGGAATCGGAGTCTGCTGATTCGTCAACTTTCGCAGGAGAGGGATCTCCCTCGCGACAGCCAGCATTGATCCAGCGGAGCAGCGTCGTCTTTTCCTCACGAGTCAGCGACGGATCATTCTGAAACTTCCCGTGTCGCGCACTGGCGAACCACGGAGGCATGGTTTCATCCTGGACAACACGGGCGATCATCGCCGCATTCGCGGAAACCTCCGCGAATGTCCGCAGCGAAAACGGAGCCGCCGTTCCGGGACGATGACAGTTGTTGCATTTGCGATCGAACAGCGGTGCGATGTCGCGATGGTATTCCAGTCCGTTGGCATCGACGCTGTTGAGTGGAGCCGGATGCGTGACCTCGCAGCCGTCCACTGGCGTTTCCGAAACAGTGATCGGCTCTCCACTCAACAACTGCCGGAGAGCTTCCTCAAGATCTTTTCGAGTCGGTTCGGGGCGGCTTCCACCGAACCGTAACTGATCATCAATGCGGCCGCGATAGATCAGGTGCCGTTCGTGATCCAGCACAGCGACCTCTGGAGTTCTCGTCACACCCAGCGCGCGTGCGCAGCTAAGATCAACGTCTTTCACAAACGGAAACACCGCACCGAATTCCAATGCCTGTTCGGCCATCTCTCGAATCGTGTCATCGGCCCCGACGTTCATAGCCACAAACTGCACATCCTGAAGACCGAACAGCCTGTTCAATTCCACGAGCTTGGGCATCGAGCGCTGAACCAGAGGACAGCTGGTCGTCGTGAAGACAAAAACGTACGCCCTGTGTTGCCCCAGTTCAGCGAGATTTCTGTCCAGCCCGCGAATGTCTCGGAAGGTCAAGTCGGACACAACCGATCCAATGGGCGGTCGCTCATCGTCAGCGTTGGATTCCTGACATACCATGCCAGCGAAAATCACGCTGATGCCGAGAATCAGTTTGGAAGACACGGTCATAATCAATCGCTCCAAAAACTCGTTCCAGGGCTCCAGCCCTGGAACGCACTGCCCGGAGGCTCCTGCCTCCTCACCATCAACTTCACCAATGGCGCGAGACCACTGGGGTCGAACTTTGGACACTAGAACGAATTATACTTCACGCGGTCAGAAATGAAGCTGTGGATTTTCTTGCGATTGTCCCCTCTCCTCCGCAATCGATTTTCCAACTTGACACGTTTTCCACGGGGGAGAGGGCTAGGGTGAGGGGGAAGAATCCACTGTTTTCTGGTTCAGAATCCTAACTCCAGGTCAGCCCCCTCATCCGGCCTGTCGGCCACCTTCTCCCCCTTGCCAGGGGGAGAAGGGACTTGGAAAACACTGCCTTTGAAAGCACCTCAGTCTGGACCTCGTGAAGCATAAACGCAGTTTAACTCTTCGACTCCAGCTGTTCCATAATCTCGCTGACCTCCAGCACCTGACGCTGGAAGTCCGGATCACGGTGAATCTCGTGAGTCGGCACAGTACTACGGGGCAGCGGGATCTGGTGTGCCAGTCGGCCGGGGCCTCGGCTGAAGATGAAAACCCGGTCGCCCAGATAAACGGCTTCGTCAATTGAATGCGTCACAAAGAAAACCGTCGCCTCGACGTCATTCCACAGCTTGATCAATAAATCCTGCATCTGCTGTCTCGTATGCGGATCGAGCGCGCCGAAGGGTTCGTCCATCAGAATGATGCGAGGATGCAGAATCAGCGTTCTGGCAATCGCGACACGTTGTCTCATACCACCAGACAATTCGTGAGGATACTTGCCAGCGTCCGAATCCACATTCAATCCGACCCGCTGAATCCAGTCTCGCGCTTTGGCGTATCGCGTGGCCCGATCGACGCCGCGACATTCCAGACCAAAGGCGACGTTGTCGAGCACCGTGCGATTGTCAAAGCTGGTGTAGTCCTGAAACACCATGCCGCGATCCGGACCGGGGCCGATTACGGGCCTGCCCCCCACAAGCACCGAACCAGTCGTCGGCGGATGCTGGGGGTCGAGACCGGCGATCATCCGCAGAATCGTGCTCTTGCCACAACCGCTCGGCCCCAGCACCGTGATGAATTCACCTTTGCCGGGGATGTCCTCAATCTCAAACGTCACATCTGAAATCGCGGTGAATGCGTCACTGGTGCCTTCGTTGTATATCTTTGAGACGTTGGCGAATTCAACAATGTTTTTGGACATGAAGCGACCACAGTTGAAAAAATACCGTAGGACGGGCACTTCTGCCCGTCATTTGTAATCCTTAGCGCCAGAACAACCGCATCACGCCACGCGACATTTGATAAAGAACATTGCGTTCTGCGTCGCGACCGTACTTCCAGCGAAAACTCAGACACTGCAGCAGTGAAAGGCACTGATCGATCATCCATGCCACAAACGGAATCGCAATCAGGATGATTGCCATGACCTCCGTGTTCCCCATCCGACGATTGGTGTTCAGCAGTTTTCCCAGTCCGCCAACATCCATTGCATCATCCACGATCTCGACCAGCATGATGTATCCAAAGGCCAGTCCGAACAGGATGCGGGCAGAATTAAAGATCGTCGGCAGTGCGAGCGGCACAAGGACCTTCAAAACAATCTGCAGCCGCGACGCGCCGAGTGTCAACGCGGTTTCGACATATCGCTGGGCGACGTCTCGAATCGCATCGGCGGTATCGGACAAAATGAAAGCGACGCAGGCGATAAAGATGAACATGTACTTTTCCATCTCACCGCTGAACAGCGCAAACACCAGGGCTGTCAGCGCGGCGACAGGAATGTTGCGGCCAAAAAGGATAAGCGGCGAGAGGAACGCACGCACAAGGGAAAAACAGCCAGCCGCGACACCCAATGGCACGCCGACCAGCAACGCCAGCATGAATCCGATGGAGACACGTTTTAGCGACTTGACAGTGTTGTAAAACAGATGACTCTCTGGGGCGTTGCTATCCCACATTTTTGGAAAGTAATTGATCGTCTCTTGTGGCGAAGGCAATTGCGTGTGTCCCAGAATCCGTTCCTCGCCAGGACCGCTGGTCATATACGACCATGCCAGATAGCCGAGCACCATGCAGAGCAGAGCAGCCACCAGATTCAGCCAGCGCGGTATGTCCGTTCGCAGACCGAGGATCGGTGTGCGATGCGCGACAGATGCGGCAGCCTTCGCCGCGCCTGGCTCAGAGACCGAAGGCGTCGGTTCGCCTGTCGCCGGTGTGTTCGCTGCTGGCGGATTTGTCGCTGGCGGATTTGTCGCTGGATCGGGCTCGTTCATGCCGCTTACTGTCCCAGAATCCAGGCAAACAGTCCACGCGCCAGGTGCATTCGGTTTTCCGCTTGCTGAAACACGATACTCTGCGGACCGTCCATCACGCCGTCGGACACTTCAAGTCCGCGCTTGGCGGGCAGATCGTGCATGAATCGCGCGTCCTTTGGAGCGGCTTTCATCAGTTTTTCGTTCACCTGAAAACCAGCAAACGCCTTGTTCCGACGCATCGCATCTTCTTCCTGGCCCATGCTGGCCCAGACGTCCGTATAAACCACATCGGCTGTCCGTACAGCTTCAGTCGGCGACTCGACCTGCCGCACCCGATGTTGCGGATAACGCACGCTGAGTTCCTTCAGGAATTCAATCGAATACTCAAAGCCTTTTGGCGCGGCGAGCGTCATTTTCATCCCCGCCATCGCTGACGCGATTGCCAGAGACATTGCCACATTGTTTCCGTCACCGATAAACACCAGATGCACGTCCAGCAGCTGGCCGAGAGTTTCCTGAATCGTCAGCAGGTCCGTCAGTGCCTGACACGGATGCCGCTCATCCGACAGCCCGTTGATCACCGGGCAGTTGGAATGCTTTGCAAAGTCCTCAATGAGCGAATGCGAAAACGTTCGCATGGTGATCACATCGCTGAACGAACTCAGCACCTTCGCAATGTCCTGCAGGGACTCACGACCATTGAGCCCCGCTTCAGCAGTCGTCAAGAAGATGCCTGAGCCACCAAGATGAATCATGGCCGCTTCGAAACTGTTTCGCGTTCGCAGCGACGGCTTTTCAAATAACTGAGCCAGCACGCGCCCCTGCAGCAGCGGAGGTCGCTCACCCTTCTTAAACAGAGCCTTCAGATCCGCAGCCCGCTGCAGGATGTCCATCAGGTCCGACGGAGTCAAATCATAAAGAGTTGTAAGATGCTTCATCGTACTGCATCGTTGTTCAGGCCGCCGCAGCCGAGATCTGCGACAGGCACTGGTGTTTCAGAAAATGAAAAAGACTGAGCCGTTCCCACTCGCGGAACAACTCAGTCAGACAGAATGACCTGCGTTTCAAGAAACGCCTGTTTTAGAACGCTGTTACTCAAAAATATCCGTGAACAGCAGCCTCATACGATACCGCACGCCACTTCGGAGGGCACGGATTTCTAAAACTGGAAAGGGAAATTGTGACAAGTTTCGGCCATTCCGTTAAGTCCCGTTCGATGAAAAATCGCCGCAGGGGTGCATCCGGACAGTGCTGATGGTTCGGCCAGAGTAGAACAATTGTCCTCAATTGTTCCTTCAGAAGGCCGCGAACTGGCTCCCTGCCCGTATTTCTCAAACAAAAACCGCCGCCAAAGGGCGTGTCCATGCTTCAACCGCTCGATGCTAAGAACCTGTCCAAATCAACTTATCGATCCCGCATGCTGGCAAGTTTGCGGCGCTGGACTTTCCCGTCGGCGGAGCGACGGGTGTACTGTACGCCCGTCGCTCCGCCGACGAGATTTTCACCGGTGGTAGAACAGAATCAGGCCTCGCCCAATTCGAGAATTTATTTGCGGACAGATCTAAGTTCGAGTTTGGCATACCGTCCCTGGTAGAACTCAGCCCTGCGGCTGCTCAAGAGGTGGGGTCGGCTGAAGCGGAGAATCGCTCTGGCCTTGGAATTATCAGGGCGGCGGAGTCAGCCGGCAAGCGTGAGGGAATAGGTCAACTGGTGAAACAGGTTTTTTGTGGCCTGTTCGTCTCCCATGCACCCCGCGTTTTTTCTTCGAACGACAGGCGACGCAGCGTCGTCAGCATATCTCCAAAGGATGGCCACTTCTTCTGCGGATACCAGGGCCGATGAGGAAATTCGACATGCTGATGACCTTCCTGGTGGAACCACACCACGATCAGGCTGTACATCACACCCGCCATCGGAGCCGTTCGCAGCACGGCCAGTTCTTTCCAGTTCGCCGCATCGGCAAACCCCATCAGTTGTTTCAGATTTTCAAATGTCACTTCGATCGACCACCTCGAAGCGTACGTACACAAAATGAATTGCAGCGACCAGTGTGTGTTCGAACAGAAGAAGACCTGACGCCCGCGCTTCCCTTCCAGGTCTTCCACGACAATCATCGACATCAGACGATCCTTGCCAACGCCGTAGAACAACGCCTCCTGCCGTTTCCATCGGAGTGTGGTATGAAGTCCGTACTGATCGATGGTCAGGGTCGTCCACGGG
>Ga0154020_10003727_pt1 | contig 18274 bp, 14 predicted proteins | sample Klosneuvirus_201_FD_109709 | JGI IMG/M metagenome (GOLD analysis project Ga0154020, IMG submission 109709) | Active sludge microbial communities from wastewater, Klosterneuburg, Austria - Klosneuvirus_20160825_MG | ecosystem: Engineered > WWTP > Aerobic digester > Activated sludge | place... | reverse complement strand
GAAAATCATACCGGCTACCTCGCCTCAATTGACAATGATACTTGTATGGCTCAAAAGACAATTAAGATTTTAAAGAACCCTGAGCTCCATGCAAAAATGATGCGCAATGCTGTTCAATTTATCACCGATAATTTAGCAACCGAAAAGATTCATGCCATCTTTAAACATGGGCTTCTAACAACCTATCCAGGACTTGAATCGTGGTTTGACGAATGTAACAAGATGAATCAAAAAATTCATGGCGCACAAAGAGACCCGGGATCGCCAGCGTATACCACAAACCAATCACAAAAATCGTCGGCTCCTGAGCAAAGCGTATAATACTATGAAAGTTTTGGTCATCAGCCATACCTACATTTCCGCAATCAATAGAGATAAATGGAAAGTACTTGCACAACGTCATCCAGATATTACACTAACGGTCCTCTTCCCGACACAATGGCCGTCATGCTTGTTTACACATGATGTAGCTAGTGAAAATCTTACTGATCAAAACACGCATAATTGTTCATTTCTGGCATTACCGGTTTATAATGCCGGAAATGAAGTGCGTTATTTTTATAAAACCAAACCTCTTGCACAGCTCCTCAAAGCATACAAACCTGATCTTATTCATGTTGAGCAAGGAGCGACAGCGCTCAGCTTTGCACAAGTAATTGTTCTAACAAAACTCCTACGGCTCAAAACAACATTCACTTTTTTTACATGGATTAATTGGCACATCAAACGCACATGGGGGCACCGTATTTTCTGGCGTTTCATTGAGAAACTCAACATACGTAATAGCTCTGGTGCCTTTGCAGGAAATCAAGACGCTGAAAAAATTTTACGCGAGATTGGCCTTACGAAACCAATAAAAATATTACCTCAGCTGGGTGTTGATCTGAATGTTTTTTATCCAGCGCAAACAGTACAAGAAAAATTACATTTCCGCATCGGTTTTATCGGTCGACTCGTTGAAGAGAAAGGGATCTTTCTCTTGCTCAGCGCATTTGCACAATGTGCAGCAAACAATGTAAGCTGGGAGCTTATTTTTGCTGGCAAAGGGCCAGCTTACCAGCAACTCATACAAGAAATTAAAAAGCATGGGCTTGAAGATCGAATATCAATTATCGATTCAATACCGCACCACGAAGTAGCCGACTTGATACGAACACTTGATATTTTGGTTCTGCCATCTTTTGATACACCGGCATGGAAAGAGCAATTTGGACATGTGCTCATCGAAGCAATGGCATGCAAAGTTGCAATCCTTGGGAGTAATGCAGGAGAAATTCCTTATGTCATTGGCAATGCCGGACTTATTTTTGAGCAAAATGATCTTGAAGATCTTACACAAAAATTAATGCAACTTATGCAAGATGCTGAATTAAGAACATCTCTTGCCCTTGCTGGTTACCAGCGTGTACAACAATGTTATACGCATGAGGCAATCGCCGATGCAACCTACAATTTTTGGAAACAAATAAGCCCATCAAAAATTAATTCATGAAGGGCTTATCTAAATTTTTAATTTTGATTAATTTACGTGATGATTTTGCTCAATATGCAGCTCAAGCTCTTCTGGTTTTCCGTACTGACAATGCTTGGTAACGCATAACAAACAGACCACTTTTTCACCGTACGTCAGACACTTCGAGGCCCGCACGACTTTTCCTTTATGAGATCTATTTTCATGTTTAATAAGCTCTTCAGCCCTGGAGAAAAAAGCCTTACTTTTCATACATTCAAAGCAAATATTATGCATAGATTGAAAATGTTCAATTATAGTTTCTTCGCCTTCCAGTGCAGCACAGCAATATTTTTTCTTAAGCTTAAGCTTAGTCTTTTCGTCAGATGTAAACTCCACGTCCCATTTTTTCATCCAACAACTAAGAAAAATATCCTCTTCAATTGATGATTCTAAATCACTGAAGTTCATAAGGCTTTTATCCGAATCAGTATACTCATGCACTACGCGAAAAGTACTATCTTCATCAAATTGTGGAGTTTCGTATTTCCAATCTTTAAGTTCTTCATCAAAGCTTGAATACTCTTTATAGCTATGTTCAAAATCATCTTCAGGTTCCGAATCAATAAGATCTTTACCCTGGCAATATCCTGAAGAATCAGAGCTTCGATCATCAAAACCCAATTCATGCTCAACATGATATGCTTTATTTTTATGACCACTTTTTATATGATCCTTGAGCTGATCAGCATTAGTAAAGCAGTAACTGATTGCGCACATTACACACACTTCTTTTTTTCCAAATAAAAACAAGTCTTCAGAGTGCTCACCCTTACGCTTAAGGACCCTATCATGTTCAGTCTTATGTGCTAAAGATTTTTTATGATTTTTGATTCTCTCCGTAACTGCATACTTTTCAAAACACTCCATACAAACTGCATGGTCATGAGCTAAATGATCTTTCAATTTTTTAATATCTTGAAACTCTTTTTCACAATTCAAAACCCAACACCATGATGGCAATTCAACTGCATGGCTTTTTGATCTTAAACTTGATTTACTTTTTGCTACCTGCACCCCTTCTTCTTTCGAAGAATTCGTATTTCTTTTAGTCGTTTCAACAATAACTTCTTTAATTGAGTCACCATGATTTGCTAGTTTTGATCTATTTTTGACAGAGCATGAATGATTTTTAAAATCTCCTTCAGCTGTTGAAATAGTATTTTCACAACGGCTACATGCTTTTATGTATTTACAAGATTCCTTATGACACTCTAGTACGTGCTTTTCAAGAGCCAGACGAAATTTCGGCTTTAGAACTTCATCACTTGCTTCAAGACAATTCAATTTTCTTTTAAGGTCTTCAGCAACTCGCTTTTTTACTTCATTCCACTTTTGGCAATACCCAAAAGACTCTCCAAAAGGGCATTCAACATGTGAACGAACAATATGCTCAATTAATTTTGCTCGTCTTTCAAAAGGATCTCCTAACTGAGCCCGCTGACAAATTTGAGTAAATGGGCATGCCAACACTTCTCTTTTAATTTTAATTTCTTTAGGTATTTTATAGGGCTCAACACTAAGATCTATTGAATGAGTTTGAGCATGTTTTTTAGCATCATCAGCTCTGAGACCAATATACAGACAATCGCCTCCATCATTTTTAACCTGATCACAAAGATACACTGATCTTCTCGTGAATTTTGATATATGCCCAGGATTATTGCTTGCTGTAGTAGTAAGCAAATGTATCGCAACTTTTTCAAGCTCTTTGCGATCAAAATTTTCAGCTCTAAATCCACATTCAGGGCACATATGGTGTTCGCATACAATATGATGATCATTACGACCTTTATCGGCATATGCTTCGTCACAATCTTGAGCCCAGCATTTGAATTTTCCTTTTGTCGGAGAAATCTTTTTTAATACTTCTCGCGTTCGCTTTATTACCTTTGGCCCTACGCAAACAGCCTGATGGCTTAAAAACTTTGTTCTATCCAGACTAAGAAAGCCTTTGCATTTTTGGCATACGTATAAATTTTTCTCATTATGATTTTTCTGACAATGAACTTCAATCTCTTCAATACTTCGATATTCTGATAAATCTTCACACCAAGGGCAAATTTTATGCTTTGTAAGTTTATGGTTATTAAAACGGAGTTTTACTATTTTTTTTCCACACGACTCAATTGGGCATGCAACAGATTCATTACATTCTCCTAGTCGAATAGCATACTCTTCTATATCTATGGGGTTTCCTGTATTTTTTAAGTGACTGCTAGCATGCTGTTCAGCTCGATCTTTTAATAACGTAATAAAAATACACTTTCCACGTTTCTTTAAATCCTGATTGCATACGTAAACAACCTTTTTTCTGCAATCATTAACAATATGCTGAGCAAGTTGCTTGAGTACTTCTTGATCGCGAGAAACTCCTGGAAAAGAAAGCTTACAAATAGGACAAATATAATGAACACTTAAAAGATGTGCTTCATATTTTCCTTTAGTTGCATAAAGCTCTCCATCACATCCCTCTTCGTTACAACTCCATTTTCTTGAAATTGCTTTTGAATTCGGTTTTTCTATTTGAACTTTAGACGCTGTTACTTCATCATCGCTTTCTGCACATTCTGCTTGATGAAATGATTGAATAACGATTATCATTAAAAAAATAAGAAGCTTATTCATAATAACCTCACAAAAATATTAACTTTTATTTTAACTAATTTAAGAAAAAGCAAAACTGAACTATTTTTCACCCAAAATATTGAGCTTTTAGCCGGAAATAAACTTTTTCTCATGATAAGTGAGCATCTTCACATATGAGCATCAGACCTGATGTATTTGCTCCTTATGCAGCTCAAGCTCTTCTGATGTTTCGTACTGACAATGCTTGGTAATACATAACAAACAAACCGCTTTTTCACCATACATCGAAGACTTAGATGTCCGAGCTACTTCTTGGGAGTGAGAGCTATTTTCATGTTCAATAAGCTCTTCAAGACTGGGAAAAAAAGCTTTGTTCTCCATACATTCAAAACAAATTTTGTGCTTAATCTGAAAATGTCCAATGACCGCCTCTTGGCTCTTAAGCTCTGCACAACAATGCTTTCTTGCACGCCAAGCCTTTATTGACTCAAATTTCTTTGGCGCAATATCACAGTTTTCCAACCAACAACTGAAATTAAATTCATCTGAAAACTCAGAATCACTCAAACATCTTGGATGCTTTTGCTCCTTATGCAGCTCAAGATCTTCTGGTGTTGCGTACTGACAATGCTCAGTAACGCATAACAAACAAACCGCTTTTTCACCATACATCAGAGACTTAGATGTCCGAGCTACTTCTTGGGAGTGAGAGCTATTTTCATGCTCAATAAGCTTTTCAACACTGGGAAAAAAAGCTTTGTTCTCCATACATTCAAAACAAATATTATGTTTTTCCTGCAAGTGTTTAACTGCCGCAGCATGATCTGAAAGTACTGCACAACAATGCTTTCTTGCACGCCAAGCCTTTATTGATTCAAATTTCTTTGGCGCAATATCACAATTTTGCAACCAACAACTGAAAAATTCATTCTTCTGGCTCGCGTCAGAAAAACTGAAATCCGTAGAGCTTTCGTCAGTATTTATGTGAATCACCCTGATAATACTATCGTCACTAAGCTCTGAAGTTTCACTATTCCAATCAAGGGGCTCTTCATCTAAATCATCATAATGACAATCATTCAACTCGACATCGGTTAAATCATAGTCCAGATCAGTTTCTCCGCAATCGGATGGAGTATCACTATTTGAATCATCTTTTTTGATCTGTTTTTTTTTGTTTTCAGAAGAGTCAGCACAAGAATGATCTTTCATAACTGTACGAGCAAGCGTAATTATTTTTTTGCATTGAGTGCATGCTTCGATGTAGCTACAACGGCCATCGCGACAAAAACCCATATGACACTCTTGCACATGATCGCGCAAAGGTACCCTAAGCTCTTGCTTTAGAGTTTTGTGTATTTGCAAAGCACCCATATTGGAAAGATCGACTTCATACTCGAATGCTTTTATAACTTCTTTTTTTATCTCATTCCAGCGGTCACAGGATTTAAAAGATTCACCGTACGGACATTCAACATGAACACTGACAATGTGCATATGTAACGTTAATAGAGTTTGAAAAGGTTTTTGTGAATCAGCACGTTTACACAGCCCATTAAATGGACATACTAAATTTTTTTTTGCTTTATTATCCTTCTTTTCGCAATCACTTTCTTCAGCTTCGCTTTCACTTTCGCTTGTGTATTGTTGATTATATTCATCAGGATTTTCTTTACTTGAAGAAGGCAGTTCATCGCAGCAATTACATAATCTCTTCGTATAATTTTTACTAGCAAGTCGCTGACTAAACCGCCTGGTGGCATTCAATTCATTTGGAAAAAATGACTGTATCGCTATCATTATTAAAAGAAGGAGCAGCTTATTCATATAAATATCCCAAAAATATTTTTATTTAAAAATTAAATTAACACAAGCTCGACGATTTTTTGAAGCAATAAAAAATGTACTCTGTTAATAAATACAGAACTCAATACTTATTTTTTTGGTGATTTCGCTGCATATGTTGTTCAAGCTCTTTTTGTGATTTGTATTGGCAATGTTCAATGAGACAGAGCTTACAAACTTTTTTATGCCCAAAAATCAGACACTTAGATGCCCTGGGCACTTCGCCCTTATGAAGACGATCCTGATGTGCAATAAGCCCTTCAATACCTCTGTCTATTGTTTCCAATGATTTAAAAAAGGCTTTTTTCTGCATGCACTCACAACAAATATTATGCATGTCTTGAAAATGTTGAATTGCTGCCGCTTGATTTTCAAGCACCTCACAACAGTATTTCTTCTCGCTCAGCCTAGTATCACACTTTTCTAGCCAGCAGCTGAGAAATATTTGATTTTCAATATCATCTTCATAATCACTGGAATCAGTTGAATCAAACTCATAATCACTGCCTGTGTGGAGTACTGCAATACTACTATCTTCTGTAAGAACTGGAGTTTTTTGGTTCCAATAATCAGATTCTTCTTCTTGATCTGAATAATCAACTCGTATGGGACTATCATGAGAGCCAGCTTCATCACAGCAAAGTTCAGCACAATCCTCTTTGCTATCAGAATTGTGTTCAAGCGTAAAACAGCTGTTCTTTTTGTTATGCCCACTCTTTACATGGTCTTTAAAAACATTTTTGTTATCAAAGCAATAGCTCATCGCACACATAACACAAACTAACTTTCCATCAAATATACATGTATGGTTAATTTTTTTTTCTTGATCATCGGGAAGATCAATATATCGCTTCAGCTCTTCTTGATGAGCTGAGCTATTTCTATGTTCATTAATTTCTTTAACAAGTGCATCTTTTCTAACACACGTTAAACAAACGGCGTGATCGTTTTTTAAATGCCGCTTAAGTTCATAGATATCCTGAAATTTTTCTTCACAATCTAAAACCCAACACCAGCAAAACAGCTCAAAGATCTCGCTCTTGTTTGACCGCCCTCTTCGCGTATCTTCTTTTTCATTACCAATCTTCTGAACAACTTTTTTCTTATTTGTTTTATTCGTTTTTTTTCTTTTTCTTCTTGCAGGGGCTTTTTTTGGTTTAACACTTTTCTTGGGTGGATTTTTTTTAAATTTGGAACGAGTAGGATAATTATGGGTAATAGAACTATCCTTCATCGCATCTAAATTCTCAGAAAAAAATGGCTGTGCAATTGCTATAATAAAAAAAACGAGCACCTTGTTCATATAATTACCTCACAGCGTGATATTAATTTTTTATTTTGGTCGCACAATATAACACAGCTCTACTAATATGAGTATTGTTTTATTGAATTTAAATTTATGTTCTTATACCTAAATAAATTCTTTAAATCTAAAAGCTCTTAAGTTTTCATTAAATCGTCAAAATAGAGCGTCTCTCACAGGTAAACTCAAATTAACAGCTCATTATCTGGTCGCATTCAAAAAACCTATAACGTAATACCAATTTTAGAAATTATGATACAATGACTCTATGAATTTTCCTGATCACCTTTTAAGCGTTAGGAATTTTAAAGTGAACAACCAAGCCGTTATGCTTTTTAAAAATATATTACTCGAAATCATTCATAAGCATCTCCCTAATTGTCAGGTCTATCTCTTTGGTTCGCGAGCTCGTGCAACTCACCAAGAAGGCGCCGATATAGATATCGCTCTTGATGCTGGAGAAAAAATAGATTTCAAAATACTCTTCAAAATTAATGATGAAATAGAAGAAACTACTATTCCAGTCTTTGTTGATGTTATTGACCTTAATGCAGTATCTGAGACATTTAAAAATGAAATAAAGCAGGATATGATCTTATGGCAAAACTTGAAGTAAAACACCAAGAGCTTACTCAAGCCCTTGAATCACTTGAAAAAGCAATCGAGCTCTTTAAGCGAGCCTCTGTAAAAAAAGAACATATGCAACTCAGGTCTTTTGATGAAGACCTTGCAGAACTTTATGGTTATGACGAAATTATAAAAAGTTTTAGAGATTCACTTATCCAACGATTTGAGTATTGTGTTGATTCCTTTTGGAAGCACATTAAAGACTATTTAGAAATTGTGCTCGGCGAACAGCTTGAAATGAAGGGTCCTAAGCATATTATCAGAGCTGCTGGAAAATGTGGACTTTTAAGTGAGACCGAAGTAAGCAAAGCACTTGAAATGCTTAATCACAGAAATCTTACTTCTCACATGTACCGAGAAGAAATTGCTCAAGAAATCAGCGTAATGATCAACGGCTATCATCAACTTATGATCCACATTACTCAAAAAATGAAATTTTAACGTAAGTTGGTTATCTTGTTTAAAGATAATCAACTTACAGTCTTAATGATCAAGCAAAATAAATGAATCGCTACTTGCTGATATCCCTGCTTCAAGCGTAAATAGGCTATTCACAGAACCCAGTTCATCGCGATCAAGTTTGATTTTATAGTTCTTAAATATTGATGGATGCTGAGTTTCAAGCGTGGTAAGAACTGGCAAGTGAGTTGCAACAAATGCGATAGCATTATCAAACTGAGCAAATTGTTCAATAAATTCATACGCTGCTTTCTGCCCAAGCGCAGGATTTGTACCACTAAATAACGAGTCATCAATAAGCACAAAGGCAGACTGCGTTGGCTGTAACGATTTAAGTCGACTCATGCATTGATCCGCTCTCATAATTTCAGCAACAAACTTCGATTGATTGTTAGCGATATCATCAGCAATGTTGATATACGTAATAATCTGGCTGAACGGCTTTATAACCATGCTGCGTGCTGAACATATCCCTAATGTTTGTGCCATCAAAATGTTAAGGGCAATCCCCTTCATAAAGGTTGACTTACCCGATTTGTTCGGGCCGGTTAAAATCATTTTAGAAACAGTATCAACGGGGCCACATGTGATTGAGCAAGGAACAGCAGTAGTTGTATCAAGCATCATATTCCAGCTATCCACAACGCTAACATATGGCTCTTGCTGATCAATAAAATTGGCAAAGCAGCATTGTCCTTGAGGTGCAAGCTCTTGATAAAGGGCTGCACACGAACTGTAAACATCAAGCTGTGCAAGCGACTGAATAGCCGGTTTTATTTGATTCAGCGCCGTACTCATAAGCTGGTGTGCACGCAGTGTTGTACCAACCGATGAAAAATATCCAAGCTCATCATGAATTGAAAAGCTTCCACCAGAAATCAGGTTAATAAATTGGGCAAGCTCATTATCTTGAGGGCCTTCATAGATTTCTTGAATTTTTTCAAAACCATACCATTGTTGCTCAAGCTCGGGATGAGCCTGAACCAGTTCATAAATAGTGCGTAAAGCCTCGAGTGAGTATGCACAGGCGGATATTTTTTTATATAAACAATTGACGACATTAAGGCGAGCTACAATATGCTCGATCATCTCTTTGATACTGAAAAGGTGAACCCCTAAATGAGCTAACCGCACACCCAAAAATAAACCTTTTATAAAAAGAGAGGCGTTAGGAGCAGCCTCTAAATGGCCAAAACACATATGATGATCATGTCCATGATGATGATCATGATTGTCATGCCCGTGTCCATGATTATGACCACATGGCTTTTTTGTAATTTTTTCTTGAATATACTCAATGGCGAAATGCAAAATAAGATGTTCAACGACGGGGCTTAAAAGTGTTGCTCCATGCATGAGATTAAGAATATCTAACGCAAGCGGACTTTTATTTAATGATTGAATAAACGATACACGATAATAAAATCCCTTAAGAATTTCTTGAGTTAATGTATCAATCTGCCCATGATCCGCAAAACCGTAGGAAAAAAGCTCAAAATCTTTCAGGGCAGCACACAACTGTTGATGCTCTTGAGGATGATTGCAAAACCACTGCGTAAGCCGTTGACGCGCAGCAAGCTGTGTAATATCTGTTGTTGGATGTGCAAGCTGAAACTGAAGCTGCTGCCTCCCAACAGAAGTACAGGTACGATCAAGCTTGCGATAAAACCCATCGTGAGAAGCGTTAAGCGACCCAAAGAGTTCTAAATCTTTTTCTTCAAATGAAGATATTATTGAATCTACTTCTGCCCTTAATTGAACCGCTGCCCCGCAACCGAACACTAAAAAGACTATCATCAACCTTAAACGTATAATTTTCATACTTAATCTGATCACAACATTCCTCATCACAGCTCTTATTTAAATTCAATCTGAATAATTCATTATTTTTTCTCTTATCTTAAAAGAGAGACATTATTTTATTCCACCGCCCTTAAAAGCACAAGCGCATGCTATTAATTGGGCAAATATGCATGTATTCTTTGCAGCCTTCTTGCGGAATTGCTCCAGAGGAGCTCGTTCTTTTGAATTATTACAAAGCAAAAATGCATCAATCTTATGAAAATATCGGAATAGATGAGGCATCTTTTGGCTCACTGAAGACGGGCCGCTTAGGATTTGGCTGAGTCGTTTCCCAAGTTTTTTTGTGTTTGCCCAAAGCAGCTGTTGGCTCTTGTGTTTGAGATTCTAAGGGTTCTAACTGGGTAACACGTACTACGAAACTAAAAGGTCGTCGGTCAGTCGATACGTGAAGACTATCAGTAAACATATGTTGAACAACTTTTTCAGGTATTGTTTTGAAAATTTCATACCAGTCAGGGTGGATGAGCACAGTGTTTCTGCTATCCAGTACATCTTTGGATCGAGACTCGCTTATTTCATATAGATTAACAAGCACTATCAATTGCTCTAAGAGCAACTGACTAAATATTTCTCGATTAAAAAGCTCAAATACTTCCATTTCCCCATTCGTGTACAATATTGCAAGTATTCCATCATCTGTTTCAGCACAAGCTTCCACCGTTTTAAGCAGTGGTATAACTGCAGCTGGCATTATTTTAGTCTTTCTTTTATGTATGCCTAAATAGACATCAAACATACGCTTTTCAGAATTATAAGCACATCGCCCACCAGATTTAAGAGTCAATGTTTTAGGAGTTTCATCAAGCATTAACTTGCCATATTGTTCTAGCAAATCTTCTTGCAATAGATTTGCTCCAAAGCTTTTTGGGTCATGATTTTTCCAATGGATTGGAAAGACCGCACATTCAGAAAAATATACATATGGATTTACAAGAGTTTCGAACTTTTTTAGATCATCCTGTTCAAGTTGAGTTCCTAACGGCTGAGTGAGGTCAATTTTACAAACTGCCTCTCGAAATTCTGCTCCAACACCAGCAAAAAGAGAAACTGCTTGAAACAGCCAAATAACATAAGCCAAAAAAAATTTCATCGCTACCCATTCTTTTGAATTATAAAAAAATATCCCAAGAGCTCCGAAGATATCAAAGCCCTTGGTTCTGAGATAAGTCTTTTTAAACAGAAGCACTATTTTATTTTGAAGCGATTATTTGTGGCAGGCATTCATGCATTTTAAATAGCAGCTCTTTAGGTATTGTTAACAAAATTTCAAACCAGTCGGAATGAATTTCAATAAGTTTGTGTCGTAAAAATTTAGATAGTTTTGTTAACAGAATAGCTTGTTCTAGGGACAATTTTTGTACATTTTTGGGAAACATTTCAATAATAAAGATTTTATCCTCCTTGAAAGAAAGGGCGATGTTGCCGTTTTTGAACTCAACATATGCGGTAGGCTTTTTGTCAAAAAGAATATGCCAGAATTCCTTTTTTGTTGTACCATCGATGCTGATGAGCTCATAGGTATTTTTAAGCACATACGGTGCGATATCTGATTGTGAAAAAATGCCTCCTGCTTTTGTAAAAAAGAATTTATCAAAAAATTTCTTTCTCTTTTTCCATTCTTCCATCAATTCATTATCTGAATTTTCTAATTTTTTAAGACGGCATTTTTTATTCATGACAAGTGGCATGGCAAGTTCGGGAAAATATTTATACGGATATGAAAGTTTTTTCATTTTTCCAAGGCTAGGCTGTTCAAGTTGTTTTTTAGCTGGCTGCGTAAGATCAAATCCATCAACAATTTTTCGAAGTTGAGAGCCGGTATCTGCCAAAACCGAAACAAATTGGAACAGCGAAAGCAGAAAAATGAAAGTCATTTTCATTGAGAAATCCCTTTAGTAAAAGCTCAAACGTTAATTATTTATTATTTTGGGGCTCTAAAAGTACTTTATCTGCGCCAATTGTGCAAGAGCTTTACTCGCCTATTTCTTAATCAAGTTGGACTACTTTGATTTTGTTATTGAACATGAATGTAAATACTTCTTGAGGTATTGTTGTATAAATTTTATACCAGTCTGAATGAATAAAAGCATATCGTTCACCTTGGACGCACTCACTTATGGCATATACATGGGCAAGTATGACTAATTGAGCCAGCGACAATGTACTAAAAATACTTCTGTTAAAATTTTCATAGACTTCTATCGTATCATCAAGAAGACGCAGAACAATCATGCCATCTTCTGTTTCAGTGTAGGCCTTTAATTGACCTTTTCTTGTAATGCTAAAGTTAAGTGAGCAATCAGCTCTTTTATTTCTCGTTTTAATGACATAAGAAAAATCAGATTCATCGTGATTGTAAGAGCACCGACCTCTGCAACTAAGCTTCAATTCTTCAGGAGCTTTCTTAAGTATTTCCCCATATTCTTTCATTAAGTCCTGTTGCGCTTGAGTTTTACCAAAATATGTTTGATCATACTTTGGTGGATATACCGCCAGTTCTGGCAGATAGCGATATGCGTTTTTTAGCCGCTTAAATTTTTTACTATCAAATGTTTGAAGTTGATCCACTGCAGGCTGAGTCAAATTCATTTTATAAACAGTGTTTCTGAATCGAGCTCCCATCCCTGCAAAAAGAGAAAAACTTTGAACTAAAAAGAGAACAAGAATAAAAAAAATCTTCATAAGAGCCCCACCCTTTTTATTAAAAACAAAAATCCCCCGAGCTTTAAGAATATCAAAGCTCGAGGGGTTAATGTGAGTTTTTTAAGAAGCTTATTATCTTTAACTTAGTTATGAGGTCTTTGCTAATTTAGAGTTTGGCACTTCTGGATTCCAATCTTTACCTTTACGACGATAGCCTAGAACAGATGCTTTTTGGGGTACATTTTTTTGTGAAAGTACCTGGCTATTAGCACTATCCAATTCCATCGGTGCATTTTCTAGGGGAGGTACGTCATCATAAGCATCCTCCAAAGGTGGAATGCCATGAGTCGACAGCACCTCAATATCATTACGAGGGCAAGTACTAACCTTAAACATAAAATCTTTTACTGCTTGTGGTATTGTTTCATAAACTTCATACCAGCTTTGATGAATACATGCAACTTTACCATTTTTGGTAGATACACTGATATCATATAGATTAGCAAGCACAACCAATTGAGCCAGAGACAACTCAGTAAACATGGTTCTGTTAAAAAATTCATGTGCTTCTATGGTATCATCAGAACGAAGCAAGACGAGTATTCCTTCATCTGTTTCTCCGTAAGCTTGTAATTTTTTAGTCACAGACATACTAAAGGTATGTGGATTGTGCTTATATTCAGCCTTGGTATATTTCCCTTTAACTACAAAAGAAAAATTTTGATTATCATCATACGTACAAAGCCCCCCACACTTAAGCTTCAATTCACGAGGGGCATCTTTAAACATTTCACCACATGCTTGAGCTAAATCCTTTTGAGTTCTATTTCGAGAAAACTTTTCTTGATCATGATTCATATAGCCGCTTGGAAAAATTGCCAATTCAGGGAGATAGCGATACGGATTTGTAAGCTGTTCAAATTCTTTGGAATCAACTTTTTGCAGCTCATCCGCCGCAGGCTGAGTCAAATCGAGGCTGTGCACCGCTTCTCGAAAACGTGTACCAGCACCGGCCCAAACAGAAAATACATGAAAGACAGAAAGTGCAAGAATTAAAGCTTTTTTCATAAGAACTCCTTTTTTATTAAAACTCAAAAAGCTTAACCATGTGCCTGAAGTTTATAAAAGTATTACATCGATGTAAATCAAGGAAGTGGCGGATACAGTAATTCGAGGACTATACATGAACGTAACAGCTTTTTTTGGTATTGTTTGGAAAATTTCATACCAATCTTGATGAATAGCAGCATAGGACCAATTTGTCTTGGTACACTTTTGTCTTACTTTGTTTAAATTGACAAGAACTATCAATTGATCAAGAGACAATTGGTTGAATAAAGCTCGTTTAAAAAATTCATAGACGGATATTGTTCCATCTGCCCAGCGTAGTACAAGCATCCCATCTTCTGTTTCACAGTATGCTGTAGGTTTGCCACTTAGAAAGGTTGCTTTACCTAAAGGATTTTTCATGATTGGAGTATTTTGTATCTTCAAAACTATATCAAACGAATTATTCTCTGGATTATAAGAGCACTGAATCGTACTTTCGAGTGTAAATTGGTCTGGGACTTCTTTAAGATTATTTCCGTATTCATTTATTAAAAACTCTTGGCTTTTGCTCTCACCAAATTCCGTTATTGAATGGTTAGGACAGCACCAGCCTGGGGTGCTATAAAAATACGGTATAAAGCGATAAGGGTTTTTTAAGTTTTTAAATCCTTCTTGGTCGAATATTTGCAGCTGATCTGCTGTAGGCTGAGTCAAATCAATGCTATAAACAGCTTCTCGAAACTGGCTGCCTATATCTGCTTTCAAAGAAAAGAAATAAAATAGAGAAATGCCAAGAATCAGATATTTTTTCACCGATGCTCCTTTTTGGATAAAAATAAAAAATCGAGGTGCTCAACAACCGGGTGAAGCTTACAAAAATACTGGGTCGATGTAAATTCGAGATGAACATTTTTAACCTTAGAAGGCTTATTTTTGAATACTTAAAAAAAGAAGCGGCGAGTGCTCTGTCTATTCAGAGCACTCGCCGCGAAAATAATTTTGTTTTGAGTTTTAGTGCTGAATCGTATTAAACAAGATCCTCACTCAACTCTCCATATCCATTACGAGGACCTTGTTGTTGATCCTCTTGCGAATAATCAAATTGCGTACGCTTACCCAGCGCTGAATCAATTTTAATGAGCTTAATTTGATGCTGAAAGTCATCTTGACAATATTGTGGTAGTGTTTTAAAAACTTCATACCACTCTGGATGCATAAAAATCTCTCTATCGGAAACCCACTTCAGTAATTTGATGAGCAAGAGCAATTGTCTAAAAGATAGATCCTTAAGATCTGTCAAAGAAAGCGGATCTATAAGCATTATTCTTTCATTGGTGCAACCAACAAGAATATTGCCATTTTTTAATTCAACAAGCGCATTTGGAATTGATTGATTTTTTGATGTTACAGAAAGATGGGTATAATAGAAGACACCCGGGCTAGTTTCTTGACTATTTTCAAACATAACAGCGCAACCATCTAAGGTAACAGTGATTAGAGCTTTGGTTTTCAATGACGTATTTGCAGACTCTAACTTTACCTTATATTTCTCTATTTGGTTGAAACTCAAATCTTCATTTTCAATAATATTAATGCTTCTAAGAGTAAGGGTACATAATTCAGGAAAATATCTATACGCTCTTTGAAGCTTTTTCAATTGTTTACGCTGTTGAGCATAAGCTATTTTGGTTGTTGCCAATTTTTTGCACTGGCCAGAAAATGCTTGACTATTCAAACCGATTTCACGCGATGCAAAAAAATTCATACCCGGTAGAGGACATGAAGCAAGTTGAATATCTGCTGATTGTGCCAAATCGAGGTTGGCCAGCGTTTCGCGAAGCTCTGTACCAAGGCCTGCCCACACAGGAAGCGTATAGAGCAAAGAAAAAATAAGGATAAAAATTTTTTTCATGAAAAATCCAATTCTTTAATAGATTATCGACTTCAAAGTGACCATTTTATATATATTGCCAAATTGATAATTTATTGTCAAATGACTCTTATTCCTAAGAAGCGTGGAGCATTTCTTGAACATAATTTCGTGCAACAGTGACAGTAATAAGTGGCTTATCCTATTCTAAAGCGTGCCCTCTATTAGGTGAGAACAAAAGTCTTATTTATTTTCGAGGTGACACTTTTGTTTACACCCCCCTCTATTTTCTTTCTAGAACAACCGGATATTGCATGCTATGATAATTCGCAAGCTCACCATGTATTCAAAAAAGGAGATGAACGTGAGAACAATTGCTGTCATTGGAGCCGGTTATGTCGGCTTGGTAACTGGCGCATGCTTTGCACAAAAAGGCAATCGCGTCATAGTTGTCGAAAACAATCAGACAAAAATCGATCAACTACTGCAAGGATCTATACCCTTTTACGAACCGGGCCTTGATGTTTTAGTCAGTAATGGAATCAAAGAAAAAACGCTTCAATTTGTTGAAAATATTTCAGCAGCACTTCAGTACAAACCGGAACTTATTTTTTCATGTGTTGGCACTCCACCCCTTGCTGACGGGGCGGCAGACCTTTCGTATGTTTGGAACGTTGCGCATGAAATTGGAAGAACCATCACCGACTATTGTGTTGTTATCAACAAATCAACTGTTCCAGTTGGAACCGCTCAGCAGGTCAAAAAAATCATTCACGACGAACTTGAAACTCGGGGACTATCGCTTAATTTTGATGTCGCATCAAACCCAGAATTTTTAAAAGAGGGTGATGCACTCAGTGACTTTTTACAACCCGATCGCGTTGTAATTGGTGTTGAATCTGAACGAGCAAAAGGGCTTCTTGAATTGCTGTACAAGCCATTTCTCCATAATGAAGGACAGCTTGTTTGCATGAATATTCCTTCTGCAGAACTCACCAAATATGCCTCCAATGCTATGCTTGCAACACGCATCAGCTTTGTAAATCAAATTGCATGGCTTGCCGACAAAGTAGGCGCCGATATTGATCAGATCAAGCAGGGCATGGCAAAGGACCGCCGTATTGGTTCTCATTTCTTAAATGCGGGCATTGGCTACGGTGGCAGCTGCTTTCCTAAAGATGTCAAAGCACTTATTCATACCGGAACCGAACATGGTTTAGAAATGTCTCTGGTCAAAGAGGTTGATGCGGTCAATGAGTTACAGCGTAAAAAATTTATTCAAACCATTCTTGCTCATTACGGCTCAGGCACACAAAAGAAAGTCGGCATCTGGGGACTTGCGTTCAAGCCAGAAACTGATGACATTCGTTGTGCGCCGTCACTTGACGTGATTACTGCGCTCCTTGAGCAGGGTGCAAAAATTTATGCTTATGATCCGGTAGCAATGCCTAACATCAAAGCACACTTCAATAATGATGCTGTCAATTACACACGAACTGCCGAAGAAATACTTGGTGCCGTCGATTTCTTGATCATTCTTACCGAATGGAAAGAATTTACACGCTATGAACCGGCACAATTTGCTCAGCTGAGTGAGAAGACCGTTTTTGATGGACGTAATTGTTACAATCCAATAGTAATGACAGCGGCTGGAATAAACTATCAATGCATTGGAAGAAACTTTTACGAACATGAAACGCGCGTACCATTGCCTACAAAAGTTACTGTTTCATGCCTCAACAATCAATAACCGTGCACGCTACTGATATATTGTCATGAAAAAGATCCTTTTTATTCATCATGGAAAAGGGCTGGGTGGTGCGCCACTCAGTCTTTTGTATTTAGTTGAATCGCTTGATACAACAAAGTACAAACCTATTGTTCTTTTTTTACATCAGTCTGAAGTTATTGATCTGTTTAAAGAAAAAGGGATCACCACGCTTGGACCTGCCAACGTGTACGACTTTGCTCATACCAAAATTTGGTCGTTCAATTGGTATCATGCTCATCATCTTGCACGTGCAATTAAAGATACCTTTAAAACTATTTTACAAATTGCACCCACTCTTTTTGATGAAATTAAGCCCGACTTAGTACACTTAAACACAAGCTCATTGCTCGGCTGGGGAATTGCAGCAAACAAAAAAAATATTCCTGTCGTGTGGCATATCCGTGAGCCTCTTGCTCCTGGATATTTGGGAATGCGTAAAAAAATTGTGCAACAAATTGTTAAGCACTACGCTCATGCTATTGTTCCCATTTGCAAACACGATGCAACTCCATGGATTAATAATCTCAAAACCCATGTTGTCTACAATGCAGTAAGCGAACATTATTTTAATCAAACATGTGATAGCGATCAATTTCTTGCGCACCATAAAATACCACCAAAAGTTCCTAAGATTCTTTTTTTGGGAGGTCTTTCCAGAGAAAAAGGGACACTTGAAATTTTGAAAATTTTTAAAAAAGTTCTCGAAAGAGTCCCTCATGCAAAACTTTTGCTTGCGGGATACTT
>Ga0154020_10003726_pt1 | contig 18274 bp, 16 predicted proteins | sample Klosneuvirus_201_FD_109709 | JGI IMG/M metagenome (GOLD analysis project Ga0154020, IMG submission 109709) | Active sludge microbial communities from wastewater, Klosterneuburg, Austria - Klosneuvirus_20160825_MG | ecosystem: Engineered > WWTP > Aerobic digester > Activated sludge | place... | reverse complement strand
GTCTCGCGCATCGCGGCGTTCCATCTCCCCGCCGTGCGCAAGGAGGTGGCCGCCGCGCCGATCGCGCCCGTCGACCTGCCCGCCGTGGGCGCGAAGCGACGCATCGACACCGCGCTGGCCCTGACGGTGCCGCAGCCGCGCGTCCTGCCACCGCCGCCCGCGCACCGTCCACCGCGCCCGGAGGTGGAGCCGACGGCGCCGGTGGTCACGGCGCCCGCAGCACCCGTCGTCGCCGAGACCGCGCCGCCCTTGCCCCCGATCGTGCGGGAGCCCCCTCCGGCGCCCGGCCCGCACCTCTCCACCGCACCGTTCGGCATGCCGATGCTGGCTCCGCAGCCGCCGCTGCCCACGCCTCCGCCGCGCGAAGACGAGCCTGCGCCCTCGGTCCGCACGCACACGGCGCCGATGATTCCCGACACGGGTGAGCCGGAGCTCGCCATGGATCTCCCCGGACCGTCCGCCTCGATCGCGACGCTGGACGCGGGGGATCTACACTCGCTCGAGGAGCTGCCTTCGCTCGACGACCTCGCCGCTCCTGCCCTCGAGGCCTTCGTCCCCGCCGTGCTCGCGCGGATGCCCCTCGAGGCGCCACCCGTGGAGGCCCAGCCCTCGCCGAGCGACGTCGTCGACGAAGCTCCCCCCACGCCCCTCGAGTCCCTGCTGGTCCCCGACGACGAGCCTGGCATCGCGCCCCGTGCGCACGAACCCGCCGTGCCTCGCCCCGGAGAAGTGCGTGCGCCGAGCGCGCCCCCACCTCGCCCCAAGCGAACGATGTTGGCGATCGGTCGCCTCAAGCTCGACGTGAAGAAGCAGGCGCCGATGGTCGCCGAGGAGGTCATGCAACCGTCGAAGCGCCACCCGGCCGCAGAGCCCAGCTCGGCGCCGCCGCCGCGCCCGATCCAGCGTCCACCTCCTCCGCCGGCCGCCGGAGAGAAGGCACCCGAGCCCTCCGCCACGCCCGAGCCCTCTGCCACACCGGGCAAGACCGAGGAGCTCGACGAGGGGTGGAGCTAGCGGAACATGAAGCGGAGCGCCTTCGGCAGGCGCCTCCGCCAGTGGCGCTCGGAGTGGGTGCCCTTGGCGTCCGGCCGCCAGAGGAACGAGTCCTCCCCGTAGCCGCGACCCGCGAGCTCCCGCGCCATGCGCTCGGAGTGGCCGAACATCATCCCGCGGGCCTCCTTCACGCCGCAATCGAGGTAGATCCGCGAGCTCAGCGGGCGCGGTCGGCTGGCGACGAACGGGAATATCCGCCCGCCGGCGAACCAGAGCGACGGCGACATGACCAGGCAACCGCCGAACACGTCCGGGCGCGCGAAGTGGGCGTAGAGCGCCGCGAAACCCCCGAGCGACGAGCCGCCGACGATGGTCTCCGAGGGGTCGTGCCGCAGGCCCAAGGTGTTGCGCGCGAGGGGTAGGAGCGCTCCCCCGATCCAGGCGAGGAACGGGTCGAGCTTGCCGCCGTTCTTGCCGTCGCTCCAGGGGGTGAGCTCGTCGAGCCGCGCGACGTGCCCGTGGTCGATCGCGAGGATGACCGGCGCGACCGGCCGCTTGAGCACGACGAACCGGTCGAGGACCTCGTGGGCGTGCCAGCCACCCGAGAACGAGCCCTCGTCGCCGAACACGTTCTGACCGTCGAACAGCACGAGCACGGGCCGCGGCCGGCTGTAGTCGTGGTTGTGCGGCAGGTACGCGCGCACCCTTCGACCGACGGCCACGTCGGGCACGTCGAACGCGCCGAGGTCGACGAAGGTGCCGCGCGGTACGCGTCGGGTCCGCGGCACTCAGGCAGCTCCAGCAGCGCCCGTGAGCGCCCGGCGCGCGAGGGCCTCGAGCGCGTCGATGAACGACGACCTCGCGTTGAGGGAGGCTGCGCGGTGGTAGCGGAGGCCGAGCGCCTCGGCCTGTCCTCGGGCCTCGACGTCGAGATCGAAGAGCACCTCGGTGTGGTCGGCGAGGAAGCCGATGGCCGAGAACAGCACCGCCCCGTCGCCCTCGCGCACGAGGCGCGCCATGGTGGTCGGCAGGTCGGGCCCGAGCCACTCGCCGCCGTCCATGCCCTGGGACTGGAACGCGACCGAGTAGCGCGCGCACCCGACGCGGCGCGCGACTGCCTCCATCGTGGAGCGCACCTCGTGCTCGTAGCGATCTCCCGCGGAGAGCACGCGCAGGGGCAGCGAGTGCGCGGTGAAGACCACGTGCGCGCCGGGGGCGTGGGCCTCGCGCACGGTCTCCGCGAAGGCCTCGACCAGCGCGGGCTCCTCGCCCCACGGACCGACGGGCAGACAGGTGATGCCGTTCGCCGCGCACGCCTCCGCGACCAGGGGGTTGTAGAGGTGCGTGGAGAACGGAGCGAGCGGGAGCGAGACCAGCCGCGTGACGCCCTCGGCCGCGAGAATGCGCACGACGTCGCGCGCGTAGGGCGTGAAGAGCCGCATGCCGACCTCGACCCGCACGCCGAGGCGCGTGGCGAGCGCCGCGGCCTGGGCCTGCGAGATGCCGAGCAGGGGCGAGCCGCCGATGGCGAGGAAGCGACGGGTCACCTCCTCGACGATGGCCGGCGGCGTGGGGCGGCCGTGCCGGATGTTGGCCAGGAACGCCGGAATGTCTTCGGCCTTCTCGACGCTCCCGTGTCCGACCAACAGAACGGCATCACTCATGGCGGCGGAGCGTAGGGCGCGGGGTCAGGTCTGCAACTCCCCGGATGGTCGGGGCTATGCTCGCGCCATGCGCTGGACCAGCTTGGGACACGCCACGTGGCTGCTCGAGGCCGGCGAGCTCCGCATCCTGTTCGACCCGGTGCTGTTCGAGACGCACCACGGCGGGGTGTTCGGGGTCGTCCCCCCGCGCGAGATCGACGTCGAGCGCCTGCGGCCCGACTTCGTCATCGTCTCGCACCGGCACACCGATCACTTCGATCTGCCCTCGCTGGAGGCCCTCGCGAAGCGTGACCCGGACACCGTCCTCGTCACCCTCGATCCGCTGATCGTCCGCGCGGCCCGCCGCCTCGGGTTCCGCACGGTGCACGAGATCGCGAGCGGTCACCACGTGGAGCTCGACGGCGTGGAGCTCTTCACGACCCCCTCCACGGCCCCGCTCGAGTGGGGGGTCATGGCGGCGACGTCCGACGGGATCGCCTGGAACCAGATCGACACCGTGCACCCGAGCGTCGCGGCCGTGCGCGACACGCTCGCCGACGCCACGCGCGCCTTCCGCCGCGACGAGCCCCTCGCGCTCGCGATGGTGCGCTGGCAGCCGATGCTGGAGATCGCCGCCCAGACCGGCGGCGCGCTCGGCTTCCCGTACACGTACTACAAGCAGAACCTCGACCAGATCGCCGCCACCTCCGCGCGTGCGCTGGTCCCCACCGCGGCGGGCGCGCGCCACCTGCCGCCGTACGACGCGATGGACCGCCTCGTGTACCCCGTCCCCGAGGCGCGGGTCCTCCGCGATCTCGCCCGCCGCGTACCGAGCGCGCGGGTGTTCCCCGGGGAGATCGGGGCCACGTTCGTCGTCGAGGCGGGTGAGACCTCGATGGAGCGGGGCACCGAGCTCGTCTCCACCACCCACGCGGCGGAGACCCGCAACTTCTCGCCGCTCACGGTGCCGGCGCTCGTCGACCCCGACCCTCGTGGACTCGGGCGCGAGCGCGTCCGAGCGCGGATCGACGCGTGGGTGAGCGACACCCTCGCGCCCGGCCTCGCGCGCGTCCGCACCGCCCGGGGTCTCGTCCTCTGCCTCGACGTGGCGTTGCCCGGGGGTGAGCGCGACTCGTTCACGCTGTGCGACGGGAGCGTGGTGCGGGGCCTCGACGGCGACTGGGACGGGCTCGTCGAGGTCGCCGGCAGCTACTTGCTCGACGTGATCGACGGTGAGCGCAACTGGGGCGACGTGCTGCTCGGCGGCATGGTGCGTGGCGCGACCCGCGCCTACGACGTCGATGCCACCAAGGGACTCGAGGCGCGCCCCCTCGGGGTGATCTTCCTCTACCACGTGCTCCCCTACGACGAGGCCTTCGAGCGGTGGCTCGCGCTCTCCCTCGACCGGCTCGGTTGACCCTCGGCGCCCCGCTGCGTACGCCGATCCCATGGCAAGGTCGCGCTCGTTCTTCGCCCGGCTCGGGCTCGTCTGCTGCCTGCTCGTGCCGCCGCTCGTGCACACCGGCTGCGTGCAGAACGCCGCCTACCAGATCCGCCTCGAGCAAGCCGCCCGCAAGCACGTCTACGATCTCTCGCACAGCAAGCTCCTCGCCGCGGTCAAGCACGCCGCGGAGGAGGACGGCTGGAACGTCGAGGAGGGCGAAGGCGACGGCGGCCCGGATCTGACGGGCAAGGCGCGCGAGCGCAACGGTCGCAAGGAGCGCCTGGTGGTCGTGCTGGTCAAGGAGAGCGACGGCTTCCGGGTCGAGGCCGACCTCGAGGTCGACCTGAAGACCGCCAACGGCAAGCAGCACTCCACCATGCGCGCGTCGGCGCTCGAGATCGCGGTGTTCTCGGAGCTGGCCCCGAAGGCCGCCGACAAGGCCAAGGTGAAGGCCAAGGCGCAGGCCAAGGAGGACGCCAAGATGGTCCGCGCCTGCGCGCGTCGCGCGGTGGACGCGGCGACCGAGACCGAGGACTGATCGCCCCCGCTTCTGTCGGGCCTCAGACGCCCTTGGCCGCGAGCTTGCCGTCGATGGCGCCCAGGATCTCGTCGGCCCTGACCTGGTCGATGCCGAGGCCGAGGAAGAGCTCGTTCAGGAGCGCGTGCTCTTCGGGGACGATGCGGCTGTCGGCGGCGGCGACGGCCGCGGCCAGGATGACGGTGGCCTCCGCCCGCGCGGGGTCGTCCTTGAGCGCCTCGATCACCTTCGCGAGGCGCTTCTTGGCCCCATCGTGCGCGATCTTGCGGGCGGCCGAGTCGAGCATCGCCTCCATGTGCACGGTGCGCACCCGGCCGGACGAGAGCACGTCGAGCGCGCCGCGCAGCACCTCGCGCTCGGCGTTCACCACGCGGTTGTCGACCGCCATCATCAGGTACATCGCCTCGCACATGGCGCCGTACTCCTCGACGATGTGGATCGCCTCGAGGAGATCGGTCGAGGTCTGCGGGCCGAACGCGATCGAGGGCCGCTGACCGCGCTCGCGCAGCTGGTCGCGGAGGTGCTCGAGCGTGCCGAGCTCGAGCGTGACGTGTGTCGGCGTTGGTCTGTCGGTGGACTCGGTCATGGTCGCTCCCTAGCGGGACTCGTAGACGTGCATCTCGGGGAACTGGATCGCCGTGAGGAAGCCGCCCTTGCCGGCGCCGGTGTCGATGCCGATCACGTTGGTGCCGGCCCAGAGGTCGTCCGGATCGTCGGGGGTGAAGCTCGAGTACTCCGGTGGCAGGCACGAGGTGGTGGTGTGCCCGAAGACCACGGTCTTGCCGCGGTAGTTGATGAAGAAGTCCTCGTCGCGGATCCACAGCAACACGGTGGGATCGTCGACCGCGGACGGGTGGACCCACTGCCCCTCCTTCTTGGGGAGGCCGGCGTGCACGAAGATCGCGTGCTGATCCTCGTACCAGTAGGGGAGGGAGCGGAACCAGGCGAGCACCTCGTCCGGGTAGAAGCCCCCGGTGAGCAGCATCAACCGCTCGTCGTCGCGCGGCTCCTCGTGCTCCTGCGGCACGGGGCCCCCGATGAACGAGCGGTACGCCGCGAGGCAGCCGTTGATCGGGGGCGTGACGAAGCCGTCCCAGCCGCGGTCGACCACGCGTAGCCAGGCGTCCTCGTGGTTGCCGCGCAACGCCACGACCTTGGCCTTGGTCTGGCCGGCCAGGTTGCGCACGTAGTCGACGACGCGCGCGCTGTGGGGCCCCCGGTCGACGTAGTCGCCCAGGAACACGATGGTGTCGGTCTCGTCGAGCTCGGGGAATTTCGCGAGCAACCGGTAGACGGCGAAGATGTCACCGTGGATGTCGCCGATGGCGAAGGTCCGGCCGGGCATGGACGCCCTAACATACACGTCTTCGGCCCCCGTCGCTCAGGGAGCGGTGGGGCGGGGATCGCAGCAGGTCGCGGGGCTCGGCTTGGGCTTGGCCAGCGCGGCCACGGGCGGGACCACGATCCAGGCCGCGAGCAGCACGAGCCCTCCCGCCGCGATGCGCCGGCCGAGGGGCCGGGCGAGCAGCGGCCGAGCTCGTGCCCCCACGAAGGTCGGCAGCAAGAGGAGCGGACTCGAGGCGAGCGCGAAGGCCACCATCATCCCGGCCCCGAGGGCGGTCGACCCACTCGCCGCCGCCGAGAGCAGCCCCGTCAGCAGGACCCCGCACGGGAAGAACGTCGTCGCGAAACCGAGCGCGGCGCCGCGGCGGGGCAGGTAGGGAGCGAGACGCTCGAACCAGCCCTTGCGGCCGCTGCGGAGCTGCACGAGGCCGCCGCCCTCGCGACCGACCAGCCAGCCGATCGCCCGCACGACGAGGAATGCGCCGACGAGGACCGCGACGCCGACGCGCAACCCCTCGCCGAAGCGACCGGCTGCCAGCGGCGCGCCGACCGTCCCGGCGACGCTGCCCGCGAGGCCGTAGCCGAGCGCCCGCGCGCCGAGGTAGCCCAACAGCGCTCCGCCCTCGACCTTGCCCTTGTGGCTGCACCCCACGGCCGCCAGCGGGCCGCACATGGTCGCGCAGTGGACCGACGAGGTCGCACCGAGCAGGGCCGCAGCGGCGAGGGCGGCGACGATCACATGCCGCCCATCGGGCCGAGCAGGGTGCCCGTGGCCATCACCTCGGACTTGCCGGTCGTGACGTTCCGGATCTTGATCCGGATGCCGCGCTGCACGAAGCCCGCGCGCGCGCTGGTGATGGTGACGGGGAGCGTGATCCCCGACATCGACTCGACCTCGGGCTCGGCGAGCGGGATGTTGAACACGAGCCCCGCGGAAGCCTCGGGCTCGATCACGTAGCGCATCTTCTGGGAGCTCTTGTTGACGAGGTGGATCGTGAAGGCGTTCTTCACGAGCGGGCCCTCGACGACGAACGGGATGCCCTGCACGCGCAGGAGGTTGGCCTCGAAGTCGGTGCGCCGCCGGAACGAGACGGTGGCGACGACGGCGCCGATCACCATGAGCGCGAGGTAGACGAACACGCGGGGGCGGAGCAGCTTCTTGCCAGCACCCTCGAAGCCGCTCGCGGAGTCGTAGCGAACGAGGCCGATCGGCTTGCCGATCTTGACCATGATCTCGTCGCAGGCGTCGATGCACGCGGTGCACGCGGTGCAGTCGAGCTGCAGCCCGTTGCGGATGTCGATACCGGTGGGACAGACCACGACGCATCGCTTGCAATCGATGCAGTCGCCGTGCTTGGTGCTCGTGTCCTTGGGCTTGCCGCGGGGCTCACCGCGCTGGGTGTCGTAGCCGACGACGAGCGAGTCCTTGTCGATGAGCACCGACTGCAGGCGCCCGTACGGGCACAGGCCGATGCAGAGCTGCTCCCGGAACCAGGCGAAGTTGCCGTAGAAGATCGCGGTGAGGGCGAACGCCCAGGCGAACGCTTCGGGGTGCTGGCTGGGGCTTCCCCGCATCATCTGGAAGAGCGCCTTGGTGCTCACGAAGTAGCCGACGAACACGTGGGCGACGAACGCCGCGAGGAGGACGAACGCGAGGTGCTTGACCGTCTTGCGCACGGTCTTGTCGAGCGTCCAAGGGCCGGCGTCGCGGCGCATGCGCGCCTCGCGGGTGCCTTCGAGGATGCGCTCGAGCGGCCGGAACATGCCCTCGAGGAACACCGTCTGCGGGCACGACCAGCCACACCACACGCGCCCGAGCAGCGTCGTCACCAGGATCAGCGAGAAGCCGATGCCCGTGAGGAGGAAGAAGAGCAGGTAGGTGTCTTGCGCGTTGAGGGTCGCGCCGAACAGGAAGAAGCGGCGGTGCTCGACGTCGAGCTGGAGCGCGGGGCGCCCGTCCACCCTCAACCACGGGAGGATCGCCCACCACCCGATGAGCAGCACGAACACGAGCTTGCGGGCCCGGCTGAAGCGCCCCGTGACGTCCGCGGGCTGGACCCAGTTGCGTGAGCCGTCCGAGCGAAGCGAGCTCTGCATGGAGCCCGGCTCGACGACGGGGAGGTGAACCTTCGCCATCAGTCTTGCCTATGGAGAGCCAGCGAGCGCCGCGCAGGATTCGGAGCGGAGGAGCATGTCTGCATCCTGCCGAGAAGGACCAGCAGCGCCAGCCCGGAGGCGAGCGCTGCTGTGGGGTCCGAGGGCGTGCGCGAAGATCCTTGGAGAGGGGCGCACGCCCGCTCGTTCACTTCTCGACCTCGCCCGCGGGCGGCTTTCCACCAGCCACGTTCGTGTTCTTGAGCGACACCACGTAGGCCGAGACGAGGCGTGTCTTCTCCTCGCCGAGGATCGCGCCCCAAGCTGGCATGCCCTTGGCGGTGAAGCCTTCCTTGATGGTCGCGTAGACCTTGGTGGGCGCGCCGCCGTGGAGCCACGCGTTGTCGGTCAGGTTGGGGCCGATGCCGCCCCCGCCGTTCGCGCCGTGACACGAAGCGCAGTTGGCCATGAAGGCCCCCTGCCCCTCGGCCACCGCCGAGGCGTTCTTCGCCATGTTGGTGAGGCTCGTGTCATCGACCGCGCCCATGGTCTTGAGCTTGGCCGCTTCTTCGGCGGCCTGCACGGCCATCTGTTGATCGAACTCAGCGCGCGGCGAGAGAGTGGTCTGGAAGCCTTCCGCGGCGAGCCAGTAGTAACCGGCGAAGGCGATGGTGACGTAGAACGTGCCGAGCCACCAGTTGGGGAGCTTGTTGTCCTGCTCCTTGATGCCGTCGTACTCGTGCACGATGCCATTGGCGGCGTCTTGCGGGTCAACGTGTCCCATCGTCTTCCTCCTTCCAGTCGTCCTCGAGGGGCCGGCGCGCGATGGGGTCGTAGGCCGACGGTTTTCGCAGATAGGTCCGGATCAACACCGCCAGGTACACCGCGAGGAACAACCCGAGCGCGATGATGGGCAGGGTGAGCAGGGGGCTCTGGAGCAGCAGTTGTTGCTTCATGGTCCGCTCCTCAGTGGGTGGCCGCCGTCGGCGCCGGTGCGTCGGTTGGCTTCTCGTTGAGAGTCACCGGCATGCCGATCGGGGCGAGCTTGGGCGCCGGTGGCTTGCCGAGACGCTGCAGGAACGCGGTCAGTGCGACCAGTTGGCTGTTGGGGTTGGCGTTGACACCCGCGGCCTTGAGGTCTGCGACGATCTCGGCTGCCTGCGCCTGGGCCGAGGCCTGCGCGCCGTTGATTTGGGCGTCCGAGTACGGCACGCCGAGCGTCTTCATCGCGTAGACCTTCTCCTTGGTGCCGGCGAAGTCGACGGTGGAGGTGGGCAGGTGCGTGTAGCTCGGCATGTTCGAGCCCGGCGAGATGGTGCGCGGGTCGATCATGTGCTGCCAGTGCCAGACGTTCGGGTACTTGCCACCAACGCGGGCGAGATCCGGGCCCGTGCGCTTGCTGCCCCACTGGAACGGGTGGTCCCAGCGAGAGTCGTCCAGCGTGTTCGGCTCGCCGTAGCGCTGCGCCTCCCACTTGAACGGGCGAATGAGCTGCGAGTGGCAGTTGTAACAACCCTCGCGGATGTAGACGTCGCGCCCCTCGAGCTCGAGGGCGCTGTACGGCGGGTGCTTGGCGGCGAGGACGGCGGCGTCCGTCTGCTTGATGATCAGCGAAGGGATGATCTCCGCTGCGCCGCCGATGAGCACCGCGATGACGGTGAACACGCTGAAGAGGAACGCGCGGCCCTCGACGAGGGCGTGCCAGCCGGGCTTGGTGGGGTCCTTCTTCCTCTGGCCGATCATGATCGCCATCACCGCGATGGCGAGGGCGAGGAGCATGAACGCGCCGGCGCCAACCGCGTTGGTCAACGCGATCGCGCCGAGCACCACGAGTACGATGACCGACACGACCACGGGGCCGCCGAACACGATGCGGGTCCAGGGGACCGCCGGCGCGTCGCTGACCTCGACCACGACCTCCGCCTCGCCGTCGACGGCCTTGCCGGCCTTCGCGGTCATGAAGAGGTTCCAGGCCATCATGAGCATGCCCACGAGGTAGACCGTCCCGCCGATGATGCGGGTCCAGTACATGCCCTTGAGGGCCGTGAGGGTCTCGATGAAGTTCGGGTAGAGCAGGGAGCCCTTGGCGTCCGTGGCGCGCCACATGAGGCCCTGCGTGATGCCGGCGACCCACATGGAGACGACGTAGAGGATGATGCCGGCGGTCCCGAGCCAGAAGTGGATGTTGGCCGCGCGCTCCGAGTGGAGCTTGGTGCCGAACAGCTTGGGAACCATCCAGTAGAACATGCCGGCGGCCATGAAACCGTTCCAGCCGAGCGCACCAGCGTGCACGTGGCCGATGATCCAATCGGTGTAGTGAGCGAGGGCGCTCACACCCTTGATCGAGAGCAATGGGCCCTCGAAGGTGGCCATGCCGTAGAACGTAACGCCTGCAGCGAAGAACTTGAGAACCGGGTCGCGACGCACCTGGGCCCAGGCCCCGCGTAGGGTCATGAGACCGTTGAGCATGCCACCCCAGGAGGGTGCCCACAGCATCAGGCTGAAGATCATCCCGAGCGTCTGTGCCCAATCCGGGAGTGCGGTGTTCAGGAGGTGGTGCGGGCCGGCCCAGATGTACACGAACACCAGCGCCCAGAAGTGGACGATGGAGAGCCGGTAGCTGAAGACCGGGCGGTTCGCGGCCTTCGGCAGGTAGTAGTACATGATGCCGAGCACCGGCGTCGTGAGGAAGAACGCGACCGCGTTGTGCCCGTACCACCACTGCACGAGCGCATCCTGCGCGCCCGAGTATATCGAGTAGCTCTTGAGGATCGAGACCGGCAGCGCGAGCGAGTTCACGATGTGGAGCACTGCCACCGTGATGATGCTGGCGATGTAGAACCACAGCGCCACGTACATCTGCTTCTCGTTCCGCTTCCAGAGCGTCGCGAAGAAGTTGATGGCGAAGATGACCCACACGAGGGCGATCGCGATGTCGATCGGCCACTCGAGCTCGGCGTACTCCTTGCCGGACGAGATGCCGAGCGGGAGGGTGACGGCGGCGCTCACGATGATGAGCTGCCAGCCCCAGAAGTGGGCGAGGGAGAGCGTGCGGCTCGCCATGCGCGCCTTCGTGAGGCGCTGCGTCGAGTAGTAGATGCCCGCGAACACCATGTTGCCGACGAACGCGAAGATCGCGGCGTTGGTGTGCAGCGGGCGCAGGCGACCGAAGGTGAGGAGCGGCGCGATGTTCGCCGGGTGGAACGCCAGCTGGAGGGCGACGAGGACGCCGACGAGCATGGCGACGAGAGCGAAGATCACGGACGCCCCGACGAACATGCGGGTGATCCCGTCGTCGTAGACGATGTGGCGCTTCTCGAGGCGCACTCCCGGGGCGGCGGCGGCTTCGCCCTCGGCGGCAGCGGCAGACGTGGACATCAGAGCTTCTTCTCCGTGGCTCGGGTGGGGTCGTCGTCCTCCATGGGGAGGAGCGACAGACGGTCGGCGTGCTCCGCGTCGCGCTGGCGGGTGCTGAACATGAAGAGCAGCACCGAGCCGAGCACGAGGATGAAGCTCACGAACACTTGCAGGAACAGGACTTCCATCAGACGGGTGCCTCCTGATTCGCAACCGCGGGTGGCTCGGCGAGCGGCGCTGGCTCTCGACGAGCAGAGCGCGACTCCGAGAGCTGGGCGACGACGGCGAAGATCGTGGACAGTGAGCTGAGCGGCATGACGATGGCGCAGAGCAGCGGGGACATCTTCCCTGCGTACGCGAGTCCGACCGTCAGCACGTTGTAGGCCAACGCAACTCCCAGCGTTTGTCGAAGGACAGTGCGCAGCCGTTGCGCCAAGACGATTGCCTTGCGCACCGGTCCCACGCCGGCCGTGACCAGGTAGAAGTCCGCGCGGGCAGCCAGGAACGGGCGATCGATGGCGGGCGTGCCGGAGGTGAAGGCGGCGTCGACCACCGGACCGTCGTTGATGCCGTCACCGACGAACAACGTGTCCCGCGCGTCGTGGGCCGTCATCCACGCCGCCTTCTCGGTGGGGTCCGCGCCGCCGATCGCGCGACCCTCGGGCACGCCACAGCGAGCCGCGACCAGCGCCACCCGCTCCTCGTCGTCGCCCGAGAGCAGGTACACCGGCAGGCCCATCGCCTCGAGGGCCGCGACCTCCTCACGGGCGTCGTGGCGCAGGTCCTCGCGCATGGCGAAGCTCGCCAGCGCCACGCCGTCGCGCGCGAACACGACGTCACCACGCGCGTCGTCGTCGCTCGCCCACCCCGGCGCGCCGAGGCGGAACTCGTGGCCGTCGACGGTGGCCCGCACGCCCTTGCCACTGAGCTCCTCGACCTCGATCGGCCGGAAGGCACGCGACCCGAGGGCGCGGACCAGGGCCAGCGATTTCGGGTGCCCCGAGCGCTGCGCGAGATCGAGCAGGATCGCGCGGTCGGCCTCCTCGAGCGCACGCGCCGGAGCGTCGTCGACCAGCTGGAGCCGGCCCGTCGTGAGCGTGCCCGTCTTGTCGAACACCACCTTGCGCACCTCGGCGGCGCGATCGAGGAAGCTCGGAGAGCGCACGTACAGGCCGGCCCGACGAAGGCGCGCGTGGACGATCTGGTAGGCGAGCGGTGCCGCGATGCCGAACGCGCAGGGGCACGTGATGATGAGGACGGCCGTCACCCGCTCGAGCGCCAGGTGCGGGTCGTGCACCATCCGCAGCCCCACGAGCAGCGCGCCGAGGGCGAGCAGCAACACCGCGCCGACGTAGATGCGGGCGAAGCGCTGCCACCAGAGGCTGGTCTGGTTGCCCTCTCGGGCGTCTCGCTGGGGCGCGCGGAGCAGGTCGACCAGCATCGACTTCTCGAACGTCTCGGTGGCGAGCGCGGTCACGACCCGCGTGCCGGTCACGAAGGCCCCCGCGGGGATCACCTCGCCGACCTCGAAATGACGCGGGACGCTCTCGCCGTTGATCCAGTCGAGCGAGCACACGGTGCGCTCCTCGGCGGTCGCGCTCACGGGGACCACGTCTCCCGGAGCGAGCAGCAGCCGATCACCCGGGACGAGCTCGTGGCAGCGGACGAGAGAGACCTCCTCACCCCGCACCCGGCGCGAGAGCAGGTGCTCGGTCTCGTCGCTCTGCAGGAGCCGCTGGCGGTTCTTCTCGATCATGCGCTGCTGGAGGAAGCGGCCGACCAGCATCAGCGCGATGAAGACAGAGAGGGTGTCGAAATACGTGGTCAGGCTGTGCGCCAGGTAGGCCCAGGTCGACGACACGTAGGCGAGCACCACCCCGAGGGCGATCGGGAGATCGAGGTGCAGAACGCCGCGTCGCAGTGCACCGACTGCGCTCTTCACGAACCAGGACCCCCCCACGAGCACGCTGGCCGTCGCGAGGGCGAAAGAGAGGCCGGTGAACAGCTTGAGGATAGGTCCCTCGGAGAGGCCGGCGTAGATGCTGAAGGCCAGCAGCATCGCGTTCATCGCGATGGCGATGCAGGCCCCCATGCGCCAGAGCAGGGCCGGACTCTCCGTGACTGACTGCTTGCGGCGCGGGCCGAGCAGATAGCCGCAGCTCTCGACCCGGGAGACGAAGCGCACGAGGCCGAACCGCTGCGGGTGGACGAGGAGCGACACGCGGCCGAGCGCCGGGTCGACGAGGCACGAGATGGCCCCCTCCTCCTTGCGGAACAGCTGGTCGATGAGCCAGACGCACGCCGCGCAGGAGATCCCCTGGAGGTCGAGGTCGACGCGCGCGACGTCGCCCTTCTCGGCGCGCATCTGCTCGGCGATCGGCTCGAGCCACTTGCGATCGCGGCCCTCCTTGGCCTCGGCCACGGGGTCGCCGTTGGGGCCTCGCAGCGCGTAGTAGCGCTCGAGGCCCTCGGCATCGATCAGCTGGTGGACGAGGCGGCAACCCCCGCAGCAGAATCCATCCGTCTCACCGCGCGGAATGGGCCCGCCGCAGTGAGTGCACCCCGGATCTCTCATCCTCCGAAGCCCCAGGGACGAACCGAGGAGGGAGGATCCGACCCCTCGTGGTAGACGTGCGCGCGCGGGTGGTGCTCGCGATGCCGCGCGCACCAGGTGTTGACGTCACCGCTCTTCTCCCGCTCCTTCTTGCAGTCCGGGCAGAGCGGCTCGATGTCCGGCACCCGCTTCTCGGGGTCGTGCGCCTTCGCGCGGACGACGGTCACCGGGCAGCCGGAGTGGCGCACGACGCGCTCGGCGATCGACCCGAGGATCGCGCGCGAGAAGCCGGTGCGGCCGTGCGTGCCGACCACGATCTGATCGGCGTCGAGCTCGGCGGCGAGGTCGACCAGCGCGTGGGCCGGATCGCCCACCGCCGTGTGCGCGATGACCGAGCGCACGCGCAGCTGCTGGTGCCGGCCGAGGGCGGCCTGCACGCGGACCATGACCCGCTCTTGTTCCTTGCCGAGCTGATCCTTCGCGGAGATCGGCGGGATCCCCGCGTACGGGTTGAGGGGGTCCACCACCAGTTCGACCGCGTAGAGAACGTGGACGTTGGTGTTCCCATGGCTGTGGGCCATGTCGAGCGCGGTGTCCAAAGCGCGCGTGCCGAGGTCGGACTGATCGTCCCCGACGACGATGATCTGTGCCTTGTCCATGGCTCTGTCTCCTACGGTTGGCGAGCCGAGCGCCTGCAGGAGCTCGCGGTACGACACGGGCTTGCCGAGGATGTGTAGGGGAGGCCCGAGCTCACGCTCGAGCTGGCCGAGCAGCTCCGTGTATTGCGTGACGAACAGTACTGGCACCTTGGGATGCAACCGACGGGCCTCGCGCGCGACGGTGCCGCCGTCCGCCCCGGGCATCCGCAGATCGGTGATCAGGCCGTCGAGGCTGGGCGCCTTCGCCAGCTTCTCGAGGGCCTCGTTGCCGTTGCTCGCGAGCGAGACCTCGTACCCATCCTCGGACAGCAGCTGTCCGAGCATGCGCAGAGAGCGAACGTCGTCGTCGACGAGGAGCAGCCGGCGAGTGTGCGGAGCCACGGTAGGCCCCGCTCAGCAACCGACGTGCCGCACTCGGAAAGGCTTTCCGGGAAGTCCGGAGGGGTTGCAGGAGCTGCGGCGCAGCGCAACGGGTGCGCGCGCGTGGAAGGACCTGCGCCTAGATCAGAGGCACTTCACCGGCTTCGGGAGGAAGCCCTTGATCGTGTCGCTGATGCACGCCGTCGTCGTGGTGCCACCACCCGAGAGCTCGCAGCAGTTCGGGTAGCCCGCCTCGCCCTTGCAGTCGTCGGCCTTGGCGCAGAGCCGGACGGTGGCCTTGCCGGGGCAGCCGAACGGGATGGCCGTCTTGCAGGTCGAGGAGCACGAAGCGCCACCGCTCTTGAAGGAGCAGGCCGTACCAGCGCCGATCAGGTCGACGGTCCCACAACACACGCCGCCCGAGCAGTCGCTCGGTGCCGTGCACGCGAGCGCGATGCCGCCGTCCGAGCAGGTCTTCGCACAGCTGTACGTGATGCTCGTGCCCGACCCCGTCGCGCAGCAGATGTCGCCGCCGGTGCAGACCGCGGTGCCACACTTGATCGCCGCGTCCGTCGGGACCGTGCCCGTGTCCGTCGGCGCGACGCCGGTGTCCGTCGGGGTCGCGCCCGTGTCGACCACCGTGCCGTCGGTCGGCGTCGTCGAGTCGGTCGTGGCGCCGTCGGCCGGGCCGCCGGTGTCGACCACGCTCCCGTCCGCGCCGCCCTCCGTGCCCGTCTCGTCGGTCGGCCCGGCGAACTCGGTCGTCGAACCACCACAACCCACCAGCACGAGCGAAGCGAGGACGAGTGCGCGCATGAAGCCTCCAGGAAGAAAGGTCGAAGAACCGGATCGTATCATTTGCCAGGGAACGGCGGGGCCACCGCGGCCTTGCCCGCGAGCGAGGTCTGGAAGAAGCCCACGTATTGGGTGCGCGCCTCGTCCGTGAAGATCAACGAGCCGTGCTCGATGAGCTTGCCCGCGGCGTCGCGCTCGAACTGGGCGAACACACCGGTCGCTCCGAGGGGCAGGTTCCCCGACATCGGCCCCGTCGACGTCGGCAGCCCGGGCACCTCGTGCCGCACCGGCAACACGTGGCCGAGGCCGGCGGCGCGCGCCAGGAGCTCGCTCGTCGAGTTCGGGACGATGCTGTCCTCGTTGGCCTCTTGCAGCAGCACGTCCCGCGACTTCCAGCCCACGACCCCGGGCAGCGCCTCGAGCGTCACGTAGCGGGCGTAGTTGAGCGGGTCGCCGGGATCGACCAGCGCCTGGGCCGCCGCGAAGAAGCGCAGCGGGTCGCCCGGCGGGGTGGCGGGGGGCTTCATCGCGTCGACGACGATCTTGAACGTGTTGGAGTCGCGCAGGAGCGCCATGAGCCCCGCGCCGCCCACGTTCCAGCACGCGGCGCGGATCTCGGGCGCGAGCGCCGCCGCCGTCGGCCCCATCACCGAGCCGAACGAGTGGCCGAGGTAGAGGATCTTGGTGAGGTCGAGGTCAGGCACGCCGTCGGGCGCGCCGACGGGCAGCACGTCGAGGGTGGCGAGGCTCTCCAGGTAGCGCACGAGCTCGAGCTGGTCGGCCGCCATCTGGCGGAAGTTGTCGCGGGCGCGAGGGATGACGAACGTCTCCTTGCCCTTGTCCTGCGAGTCGATGCCGAAGAACCCGAGCATCGGTTCGAGCGCGGTCTTCGGCTTGCCGCCGGGCGCGCGCGACCCGTGCTCCGGCGCGTCGATGCCGATGACCGCCACGTCGAGCGCCGCGAGCCGCTGGGCGGTGCCCCACACCCCCTCTTTGTCGCCGCCGAGGCCGTGCGCGAAGATCACGACGGGGCGGGGCCCCGAGCGCTTGGCGTTCGAGAAGGCGAGCAGGTACTCGAGATCGACGGCCGCTTGCGCGATGGGCACGCCGCCCTCGACCACGAACCGACCGTCGGGCTTGGCCTTGCGATACTCCGGCGCGGTGAACTTGCCCGCGAAGCGCACGCGTCCGTCGCTGGTCGGTCCCTCGACCACGGTGAGGTCGCCCACGCCCTTCGGCGCTGGGGCCTTGCGCCGCGCCGCCGCCAGCGCCGAGAGCTCGTCGTGCACGCTCATCGTCGTGAACACCGTGGCGAGCGTGATGCGCTCGCGCGGGAGGCCGCTCTTCGCCACCGCCGCGCGCACGCTGTCCTCGTACGCCCCCTTGGTGGTCCCGTCGAGCAGCGCCCGCGTCGCCGCGTTGGCGGCGATCGGCACGCCCGCGCGGGTCTTGATGCGGTCGGTGAGCACGAACAGGTGCCTGGCCTTCGGACGCAGCGGCGCGCCCGGCTGGAAGGTCAGCGTGTGGTCCTCGCGCGGGTAGTCGTACTCGCCGTCGGAGGTGGTGCCGTACTTCACGAGCAGGCCCACGGTCTTGCCGGTCTCGAGGTCGAGCAGCACCGCGGGCGCGTTCGCGCCGGCGTAGGCCTCGTAGGGCACCTTCGCCGAGCTCTCGTCGATGTCGGCGGTGAACGAGACCGCGACGCCGCCCACGGTCGAGAAGCCGTCGAGGGTCTCGAGATCCTTGGTGGTGTTCGGATACGAGGTGAGGAGCGGGTCGACCGCGCCGCCGGAGCGCAGGTCCACGCGCAGCCCCGTGCCGGTCGTCGGGTCGGCGCGCGTGTAGCGGTCGCTCGGGAAGGGCGTGAGGCCCCCGCCCGCGATGGGCCCGTAGACCGGGGTCACGGGCGCGGGCGGCGGCGGATCGTTCGCGGACGACGAGCAGCCCACGAACCCGGCGAGCAAGAGGACGGCGAAGCGCGCCATGCCCGGAGCATCGCACGACTCTTCGCACGGGCCATGCAGAAACCCTGGCGTCAGGCCCCTGCAATGCGGAGCGCGGCGCCGATGACCCGGCGCACCGCGTCGGTGACCGCGTAGCGTTCGAGCTCTTCGAGCCCCGCCCACACGGCCTCTGCGGCGTCGTCGCCGGCGACCAGCGCCCCGCCCCGTGGCCAGGCGACGTGGTCGTGGACCACGTAGTGGTAGCCATCGCCCACGAGCTCGACGATCTCGACGAGCGGCCCCACCTCGACGACGAGCCCGGTCTCCTCGCGGATCTCCCGCGCGACCGCGTCGACGATGCGCTCGCCGAAGCGCACCTTGCCACCGGGAAGGCTGTAGCTGCCCGCGTTCGGCGGGGTCGCGCGGCGCACGAGCACCACCCTGCCGTCGGGTCCGACGACGACCGCAGAGGCCGCGACTCTGGGCTCCATCGCGGCTAGCATCGCCGGATGGCCGTCGTGCTGCAAAGCCGGCTCCTCCGCGAGCGAGG
>Ga0154020_10003725_pt1 | contig 18275 bp, 28 predicted proteins | sample Klosneuvirus_201_FD_109709 | JGI IMG/M metagenome (GOLD analysis project Ga0154020, IMG submission 109709) | Active sludge microbial communities from wastewater, Klosterneuburg, Austria - Klosneuvirus_20160825_MG | ecosystem: Engineered > WWTP > Aerobic digester > Activated sludge | place... | reverse complement strand
TATGACTGACAACAAGACTTACCCCGGAGTCACCAGCGGAGGTCCCTCCTCTTCTTCTTCCTTCTCCTCCCCCCTCCCCTTCTCCTCTCGCTCATCCTCCTCCTCCGCCGCCGCGGCACTTCTCCAGCTCTTCTTCCTCCTGATTGTCTTAAGGTGCAAATGTCATCTAGGTGACGCGAACGCTTGGGTGTTCACGGTGATGAAGTACGCGTCGTCGGCGTGGAGCTTCTCCACTGGCAACACCTATTTTGATATTGCCAAGATCGCGACCAAGTGCATCCAAATGTCCCACCGCCTCTTTCGCCTTCTATAATTGCTTTGGATTGACATTTTATGTTGTCTTGTTTACAGGACGTCTTCTTCGCCTCCGTTGACCCTCACTGGCGTTGGCACCCGCGACGTTCAATATGGCCAGGTCAGTCGCTCCTCCGCTGTCCTTGCTTCATCTCATTTTGGTGATGTTTTGTGTTTGATAGACGTACGCGATGACGATCGCCGATCCACTTCGCACCGCATTGGCATTCAATTGGGATTTCGGCGGAGGAGTTACGACGCAAGGTCGCAGCGCGTCCATCTCGCCTACTCAATATGGCTGCTATGGCGTCGCTATCCAATACGAACGCTTCGATGGCTCAGTCGCATCGGAGTGTCGGAAGATCTGGACCTCGCATCCATGGGGCAACGACGGTTGCGGATTCGTTACTGGTCGCAACGACATCATTACTATCAACGTGACGGACAGGCAAGTGGTCCGCCAGACTGGCTTTCACTTCTCACCCCTCTCGGCCCCACTCGCTCCGATTCCTGGAGGATTCTATGTTGCGTATTCGCGGACCTCTCTGAACGATACCGAAGTGCGCGAATTTGACAATAGTTTCAATCTTATCCGCACGATCACTCTCCCGAACGCGAAGGGCCGTCCTATGGGCCTGACCGCCACTGGCGACGGTTTCGCGGTTCTGATTCGTGGTGAGCCCGACACCAACTTCCTGTTTCTCCTCGTGATGAACCAGGACGGCACCGAGAAGTGGAGGAAAACGATCATGAACAATGGTGTGGAAAGATACAACCGCAATCCGGACCAACTGCTCTTCCCCGACGGCTCTGGCTCGACTGCTGCGAAGTATGGTCTCAACCTCACCTACAACCCCTCGAGCGGCCGCATCGCTTATGGCCGCGGTCGCATTGCCGTTGCTTTTGCGCACTACAATGTGTTTGGTATTAACGCTACGGGCACCATTGATGCTCACACCGGCGACACGGTAGTGAGCTTCAGCTTGGTCAACACCTCCGACATCCAGTGCGTCTGGTCGTGGGGCACATCGCACTCCTTGGTCTCTCGCGTCATCTATGATGGCGAGATGTTTTCATTTGCTGCCTTGGGCGATGCCTATCCGCAGAACATCCGCTTCGCCACCTTTGAGACTGGTGCGGAGAAGCCAGGGCTGGCGCCTTGGATCGATCTGACTTCCAAATCGAGCTCGACGGTTGTGGCGGGTAACATCACGGGCAACCTGGGTGGCAGCTCGTGCGGCCGAATGGGCGACGTAACTTTGCTATCGACGAATCCAGTTCGCTACGGTCTCGCGTACTCGAGATGGCCATACACGGCCACTTCAGGCACCTCCTACTCACCAAACACTGTCGATGAGCTCGCCTTTGTCACCTACAATCAGAACCTGGTGCGACCTGACTATTCATGCTTCCTATTGTGAAACCGTGATGAATATTGTGTAGACGGTGATCTCCGTCAAGAGCCTCGGATCCAGTGGATTGCTCGTAGCGAATCAGAAGTACGGCAACTCGACGCTCGTCATCTCACTCCATGAGACGGCCACTGTTGGCTCCGGTTTTAATCGCGCGGGGTACCTCGCGGATGCGACGCAATATGCAGCGATGACTGTGATCGATTGGAGTGGAAATATTCTCGTGCCTCGATTTACAATTTCGTATTCGTTGAGCGGAAGCGATGGTATGTATGTCTTAAGCAACGGCGCCGTCGCGTGGCCCGCCGTGACCAGCACAGGTTACCTCATGCTCAGCCGTGTTCCTGCCCCCTCGCGTACCTTCTCCTCCTCTCAGTTTTTTTTTCATTTCTTTCCTTTCCTCTGAAGATATTTTGATTATCATCTTATGCGATGGGCACCTTCTCACGGGCGTATGAATTGGTAGTGACGTGCACTCCTCCGGTTGTTCCCTCGCCGACCCCAACTCCGACGCCGACCCCAACTCCGACGCCGACCCCAACTCCGACTCCTACCCCCACTCCGACCCCGACTCCTACTCCTACCCCCACTCCGACCCCGACTCCTACTCCTACCCCGACTCCGACCCCGACTCCCACCCCGACCCCGACCCCTACGCCCACCCCTACTCCGACTCCGACTCCTACGCCTCAATCGTCTCCTTCGCCAACTCCCACGTGCGAATTCATGAATTAATTGTTTCATTCTATTTTCTCTTGTACCATGACAACCGTTTTGTTTTGCTGTAGGCCAACTCCTACGCCGACACCTTCCTCTTCTCCTTCTCCTACTCCAACGTATGACATTCACCTTTTTTTATGGTATTCTTATTTATGAACTCACTCTTACGACATGTGTATCCTATTTAGGCCAACCCCGACGCCGCCTCCATCTCCTTCGCCCACCCCAACGCCAACGCCAACGCCAACGTAATATATCCACCAAACACTCTTCATCTGCTATTTATCTTTACACACTCTCTGGATAGGCCGACTCCTACGCCTACGCCCACTCCGACTCCGACGCCAACTCCGACTCCTTTACCTGTCGGAGTATCGCCAACTCCCGCAACTCCCTCACCTTCCCCTACGCCCACGTATTCCTCGATGATGATTTTGCTCTTTGCTTTTGCTGATTATGTGCCTCATAGGCCTACTCCTACTCCGACTCCTACTCCGACTCCTACTCCGACTCCGACCCCCACTCCCACCCCTACTCCTACTCCGACTCCCACTCCCACTCCCACTCCTACACCTACTCCTGATACCACTCCTCCCTCGAGCGAGCCTTCTCCTACCCCTACTCCTACTCCTACTCCTACTCCCACCCCCACTCCCACGCCTGTCGTTGTTGCTGACACCCCTTCTCCGACTCCGGATGCTCCAGCTCCCGATTCTCCTTCTCCTACGCCAACTCCTACTCCGACGCCAACGCCGACCCCTGAGCCTGTTAATCCTGACCCCCCTTCGCCTACCCCCGAAGATTCTCCTTCACCTACCTCCTCCGGTACTTCCCTCTCATCCATCCGTTTTTTCTCTTGTCGGTTTCCTTCTTTCATTCCTGATGGTTGTTTGCGATAGATTCCGTCGGTGGTGCGTCGAACAACTCGTCCGAGTTGCCGTGGTGGGTCTGGTTGGCGATCGCTGGCGGCGTCCTTCTCGTCGTCGGTGCCATTGTCCTCACGGTCGTCCTCGTTAAGCGTCAGAATGCCAAACCTAAATATGAATTCTTCTAAACCCCTGTCTGGGAGAGGGCCGTCTTCTCAATGACGTTGTGTATTCACATTTTACGTGACTCTTAATGCTAATCGTGTAATGCTTGAGTTTGATTAAAATAATGTTTGAATATTGTATATGCTGCGATGGTTGTCATACATGCGATACCTTAAGTTGTTCTCAGAAGGTCTTTCTATAAGCGAGGTGCTATCATTCCGTGTCTATTCGTAGGTATTCTTGGTTGTCCTGGGCTTTTGCGGGGAATCAGTCGCTGAGTGAGGAGAGGAACTAGTCGAGATGGGGATGAATGTGGAGGTAGAGCTTGAAGGAGCTATGGAAGAGGCAGGCGGCGAGACAGAGGCGGGGAGGAGCGAGAGAGTCGACTGCTGGTGGTGTACGCCTGTGGCCCCATGTTCACTTCCTTTCACCTACATCATTCGATCACTTCACGAAATTACAATCAATGCAGAAGATATTGAAGAGGGACCCCCGCTTGAACAGCTTTGTCCTCGGGGATGGGAGAGAGGAAAGGAGCCGCCCTGCTATCCTGCGAACTCGGTGTCCCAGGATTGGCAGCGCTGCCATCGCGCATGGGCGAAGCGACACCACCCAAAGAAGCAGAAGCAGAATTAGGGAAACCCAATATCCGCGATATCCGCGACAGCTCAGTGCTCCCCGTGCGGTGAACATCCTTCTTCTTCTCCTTCTTCTCCTTTGGGTCCGTTGGGACCTGGATGGGCATATTTACCTCTGGCGGAATCTCAACTCCGAGTCTCTCTATCACCTATCATTGCAAATAGAAGGGAATGAATTGTAAAGGAAGAATAGGGAAAGAGAGGTGAAGACTTGCTAAAGATGGAGAAGAAGGAGAGGACGGACCTGAGGGACTTCGTGGACAGTGGCGAGGAGCTCGTCGTTGGAATATGTCGCAGGGCGGATTTTCCTCCAGCTCATATCCGTCTTGCTGGTATCCCATGGACCTAAGATCATGTTGGGAATTGGAAGAAGGAGAGACGAAAGAGAAGAGTAATGGGACGAGGAAAGGAGACAAAGTACATATGGAGCGGACCCAGTTGATGTGGGGATGAACCTCGCCTGTCTCAGGGTCCCTCCTCGAGTAGTGTAAGATATGACCATTGTAGAGCTTCTCATCGGGATCATCCATGATATTCCGCATCTTCCTTTGCTCCATTCTATAAGAGAAAAGCAGGAGAAAGCGAAAATGAGAAATGCTTAAGGTTTCAAAATACCTCTCCAAGCGGATTCGGAAGGCGACCATGATGTTACCGTGAGAGACAATGAGCACGCGGAGACCTTGACATGTTTGCGAGAGATGCGACATAACACGATCGCATCGCAAACAGCAATCGGACTAGAATAGAAATCAGATCGGGAAGAGGAGGGTGAGGAGAAATACAAGGATAGATGATAAAAGATGGAGATGGAGAGGGGAATAGGAAGATGACAGAGAAAGGAAAGAAAGGGGAAAGAGGGAGAAGAAGGAGAAAAGAGAAGGAGAAGGAGAAGGAGAAGAAGAGTACGGAGAAAGAAGGAGAAGGAGAATCATGGAAAGGGAAGGCTGCGGGAAGATAAAGGGTACGATGGATTCGCCTCCAGCGGGCGCCCAATAGAACCAATCCATGTCGCGTCGTGATAGTTCGTATTGGATTTGCGAATTCCTCGCCCTCTTTAAGAGATCATCAAAATAGGGAATAACGGAAGGGAAGGATAAAGGAGAAGACCTCTTGTTGAGAAGTGCCGCTAAGGTAACCCTGGTCCCTCTCGCGAAGATAGAACTCTGCAAGGCATCAAGATGAGAAATGAAGGGAGGAGCTGGAGGAGGAGCAGCGTTGCATCGGGCTTTCCTCTAAGCCCCTTTCTATGAAGTATATACTCCCCTTATCTCTGCGTAACCCCCTAGAATTAAAAGGAGCGAGGAGTAGGAGTAGGAGGAGGGGTAGGAGGAGGAGGAGGATGAGGAGGAGGAGGAGAAATAGAGACGAGATGGGAGGAGAGGTACCAACATGCCAATTAGCGGCGGGGAGATCGAGGTAGGCTGCGGTTTCTCTGGCCCTTATGTACTCCGAGCAATAGTAACTGTCGAAGCGGCCGCCCATTGGCATATTCGCCTATGAGTTTATCGCCATAAGATGGGATTCCGATCGGATTCCATTTAGAGATCAAAAAAAAGAAACTGACAAACAGTGGATGAAACCGAATAGGAGTGCTCAGGAGGGACTTCCTTTCTTCATTCGAAAGAGGGAATTCCGCACCGATATATATATACATATGTATATTGTAATAATATATATTATTACTTTACATAAACAATCAAGATGGAGGGAGCCAAAGAGAAGAAGGAAGACAAAGAGAGGAGGAGAAGGAAGGACCTTGAGCCAGTCGCCCGCGGCCTTGGCGTGATGCCGGCCCGCCTGAGTCAGCCGATAGCGCGAGGTGTGCTTTGCCTTAAATGGCGGGAACTACAAAAACATGACATGATATATCATCAAAATCAATATCTGACAAATAAGTATCCCATGCGCTGCAGCGAAATCTACATGGAGGGGCTGGAGACGAAAAGGCCGAGCTCGACGAATACAAGCTCGAGCGCCATGATGGACACACAACGATCCCATAACAATAAAACCATAACCAATGATAAAAATATTATGTCTTAATAATTTATAACAAACAAAATATGAGCAAGAGAAGGAAAGAGTGGAGGACACGAGGGCCAGGTCGAGGAAGGCGCGATTTTAGAAGGAGAGCGCGCCTTGAGCACCTAAATCGCCCTATCCTTAATATAAACACGCTATTAATATAATATTTATTATTATAGGTTACAAGATTCATCAGCAAAGGAGGAATGAAGGCGAGGGACCTCATAATGGGACTCGTCGCCTTTCCATGAGAGCTCCTCGGCCAGGTTGCCTTCGCTCTCACCGTGGCGCACAAAGACGAGGTCGACTGGAAGGTTCCCGTAGTCGCTCATCAAACAATAGGAGCAAATAACGGCCAATCTTAATTCCAATTTGAAATTCCAGCTCGCCTCCAGCGGTTGCTCCTCCGTGTCGAGGGACGGGACAGACCAACCGGCACACCGTGCGCGGTTTCTACTGCGTCCACATCATCTATCCCTTCTCCATTGTGCTTCCAGTGGATCGATTGATCACCATTTCGATTTCCCTGATAACATAGCATTGATAGCAATCTCATGACACTTCTCTGGGAGAGCTCGAACGCTCCCCACCCTGCCGAGCAATGATGAGCCCGCTCGAACGCTCTCGCTCGCTATATATATTGGAATTTATTCTCGAGTAGAGCATCTACTTGGGCCCATAGAGTTCTATCATCATCTTGTACATCTTGTTCATCTCATCGATCATCGCTCCAGTAACCATCCACTGGAACAGCGACCCCTTGATGTCCGAGTGGACAATCTACAACACAACGAGAAACTTTGAGACAAGCTTTCGATAGAACAAATCTCCATCATACCGAAGTGAGATTGCACTTGTGGGGGTCATTCGGATTCGCAGTGAGCATTAGTGTTGACGGGTACATATGGGCCTAGGAAGGGAAGAAGGATCAGTCCAAATTACTTGATTGATATCTCAACGGTGGGGGGCAGAAGCACCCTGATAACTCCTTTGCGCTCAGGGATGCGCTCGTCCTCGCGGCTCATATACACGGTGGTAATCTAAATGTGTAAGAATAAAAGATCGGTCGGGATCGAATAGAAAGGGAGCCAACAAAGGAGTACGGAGCCGTCGGGGAAATCCATCTTGACACCAATTTCAGAGATGGAGCGCGCAGAGATCATGCCGCCCATGACCGGCCGTGTCGAAAACTCATATAGACGATAATCTTTATCTCCAACACTCCAACTGTCGAACTATCATAAAAAAACAATGTGAATAATGAGAAATTCCAGCCGAGGACCCCAGCCAATGTAGCCGAGAGTCATCCACCAAGGGAACCGCGATTTCTATACTGGATTCAAAGACGGATCACGCCTCCAATGAATCTCGATCGCAAATGGTAAAATGAATAGTAAAATTAATAGAGAGCAAAGTACATCTTTGGTCTCGCCGGTGGCCCAGGGCTGGTTTGGCGTATGGATGAGTTCATACGCTCGCTTCGGCGAGAAGGGCAGATCGCCGACGACCTTCACCATGGGCACCGATGACTCTGGATGCGCCAAGAGAACTCAGCAATCATATCACCATTCTAAATATTATAAATACATAACAACAAATTTGGTTTCAAGCTGATCACAACGGCAATTGGGGCGGAGGGAGAGGAAGTTCAACAAAGTATTCCAACTACAGTAGCTCGACTTCGCCAACACGGGCTGCACAGAAAATTAAAAGTGGCCGCACATCGAGCCACTCAAGGAGATTATAATAACGATAAATATGATTCACCTAGAATCCGGGCAAACGATCGCCGAGCGAGACCATCAGCGAGGGAGGGCAGAAGTTGGGCGATCACGTGGGGAAGTCCCCCGACTTTGTAAATTTTATGATGAAATGTTTGTACTGAGAGAAGAGGGGGCCTTGGCAGTGAAGGCGTGGCTGTGCGAGAGCGTCTTATAGGCGGAGAAGCCGTCGGTCTTCTTCACGGCCTCGATGATGGCCACGCCTTCGGCGAGCGCCGCCTCGGACTCCTTCCGCCACGCCTGGATTTGAGTATCTGAATATTTGCCCTCGGCCATGGGAATTTGCCGTGTGACACAGTATTGATCTGAATAAATGAATATCCTAGTTTTCCAAGTCCAGCCTGTTTTCGGAAGTTCATCATGAACTTGAAACGTAGTTGGGGTACAGCGGTGTCGGAGTTCGACGTACAGTCGATCTCTCGGCGCGCGATACTTCGTACTTCATGGCATTGTTATCCATGCCATTCCTTGACGATTTGGTGGATCCTTCAGAAAGTCTTGGAAAAATGCAATCAGCAACAGCTACCAACCCCCGAAAATGAAAACGGATCTCTTTTTATTAATCGTTCGATTTCGCCTAAATTACGATAATTAATAGAATAACATTGATAATAGGCATTGGTGTCTGTCTAGGACCAGATGGTGAACCTCCAAGCGACGAGGAGGACGCCGAGGGCGAGGCCAAAGTAGACCTGGAAGATAATCACCGACCGGACCGAGTTGGGACAATACTTGCGCTGGAAGTCATTGTCCTTAACCTAGAAAAGAAGGTTATGGAAAAGAGGGGGGAGGGGAAGGGAGGGGAGGGAGGGGCGAGGACTGTAAGGTACCTTCTCGGGGTTGTTGAACTTCTCCACGGTCTTCTCGAGGCGCTTGGCGTAGTTCTCCGCAAAGCTCTCAAAGTAGAACTGGGCACCATACCTATCAAATGGAAAGATTTCGAAACAGGCTATCAAACGACAAGTAAAATAAAATTCGCACCAGCAAGCAAAACCGAAGTTGAGGATGAGGATGAAGGAGTGGAACCAGTAGTAATTGTACATCAACGGGATGAGGCACAGCGTGAGCGCCGTGTACACCAGCTGAGTTCCTACAAGTTGGGTAATAAGATATCAGGCATGAATTAGAATATGTAAGAGGTGGCAAATAAGGTACCAATGAGAACTGACTGAGGCTTGATGAAGGGATAGCGCTTGTTGATGATTATGTAAAGCGGATGGGGCTGGTACTCCGACAGCCATTTCTAATCCAAGGTCATCAGCATTTGAATGGACTTGAATCGTAAAATGTATTTGTACCGCGGCAGTGATGATGCTCGTGTCAGCAGAGAGTTTCGCATGGTCGACAACCTCGACCTTAACCCAGTAGAGGAACTGCCACAAGGCGTAGAAGAACATCATGTAGAAGAAGTCGGCGCGGCTGAGAGAATGCTGAAAGGAGGGTTGAGGACACCTTCAAGCGAAGAAAGAGTAAAAATCGGGCACCTTGGCGGTCGGGTTAGCGAACATCGACTGATCCGCCGGGAGGAGCCAGCGGAACACGAAAGAGACTATCAAAAGTCTTAGAAGAGGGACTTAACAAGATAAGGTTAATAAATATGACGGACCAAGCGGAGGCAGAATGTGGATGAACAAAGACGTTAGCTTGTCGAGATCGTGAAACACGACGCGGTTCTTCCAAATGATGATCGCGAAGAGGAGCGGGCCATTTCTAGGTAAATGGATTAGGCGATTGAGTTGAGCAAGGAGCAATGCAGACGCACGAGAGACCAAAGAAAAGCTTGAAAAAGTGAATGTCGTTGGGGAAGGCCCAGACCAGGAAAAGGGTGAATACTTGCATGTAGTAGCAGAAGTCAAGCATGAAGTAGTGGTAATTCGACTTGTGGTAATCAAAGAACCGATAGAGCAACAACTATCGTGAAGATTAGTGAGGCAAAGAGCAATGAGGCTCGGTTAGTGCGTACAGGAAAGACGAGGGCAGTGTAGAGGAGGGGAAGGAACCGAGGAGCTTCGAGGACGATATACTCGATGATGACCATCAGAGAGATACCAAGAACGAAGGAGCTATGTGAAGGAATAAGAATTGATGACAACAGCAAGGCATAGATGAGGGCGCACAATTTGTCCTTGGTCTTCAAGAAAGGGACTTGATTGATTCTCTTGTTGAGTTTTTGTTGCTGCTCAGCACCTAGATGAAATGAGGGTAAAAAACGGAGCGCCAATGGTCTCATGAACAATTCATTTAGGAAAAGTCGAAGGAAAGGTCGACGAACCTTTGGCGAGAAGCGCGTTGACCGCCTTGGAGCCCATTTTCGTCAATTTTTCGCTAAATAATAAGCATTGCAAACCCAGAAAAGATAAATCCGATGTCTAATGAAGAGAATAAAGGGGATTCCACGATACTGGTAATTGAAGACGAACTCGAGGGAAGGGGGTTGCGAAGAGGAAAACACTTCAAGGTCTTTCATCAAACATAATAAAACCAAAATTTCATAAATTAGGAGGGTTACACGTTCAGCAAACCTCCTCTGCTCAAGAATCAGAGCGTGACAACTCCAAGATCCCCCGCGGATAAATCATAGAACCAGAGACAATCTCAATCACCCTGGCCACCCCTCAGGAGAAATAAAATATTATCACAAACCTCAATAAAACTACAAAACAAAGGCACAATTGTGACGGGAAAAGAACAAAGCGATGAAAGTCGTGAGGTCATTTCATTTCAACCAATTCACCGCGCTGCTCACAGATTTCCTTCGAACGAACGACCAAGAAGCCCAAAATTCGAATTGAATATCGAGAAAATTTATACAAGCATATTTTGAAGAAAATCGGGAGCGATAGGCGTGGGGGAGAAAGAGACAGGATGGCGTCAAAGCGTCAGGATTTGTCGTCGACGAGATCGATACCTCAGCCAATGGTTGGCAAAAGAGTGCAGCAGCGAGCCGCCCTTTTCGTTTCCCTTCGCATTCGGCAGCATCCTACGCAAATCACAAAGGAATGTCGGTGTAGGTGGCCACCACAGAGACCTACCATTACTTGACAAAGGCCTCCCCCGATGCTCGAGTCCGATAATCAAATAACCGTTCTAATTAACCAATTGTACAAGCCATGATTCGTTCATTCAAATCACTCGAGAGTGCCAACTTTGAGGTCAATGCCAACGGGGCAGTGATCGGAGCCCATGACATCGCCAAGGATGAAGGCGTCCTGCAAGTGATGCTTAATGCTCTCCTCCACGAGCACGTAGTCGATACGCCATCCCACGTTTCGCCGCCTCGCCCTCATTCGATAGCTATAATTGAGGTTCAAAAAGAGTGAATATTGGCGCGAGAAATTGAAGGGCGGTTGCCAGGGGCAGCACAAGGTCCAACCGAGGACTCGAGGAGGCGAAAATGTGAACACGCGAGCGGTGAAAAATCAGCAAGAGAAGGGAATTAAGAATAAGGGTACTCCCAATAAGTATAACAATCTTTGATATCGCCTTTGAGGAAGCGGAAGGTGTCAACGAAGCCGCTATCGAGGAGGCGCTGAAGGCCCTCACGCTCTTCTTCGGTGAATCCACTGCTTCCATTATTTTCAGCTGGTCTGGAAGCACAAGCTTCAGTAAATCGGATAAGCTATCACCATGGAGTGACAAGAGGAGGGACCTCGCTAAATCGATGGGCGTCAAGGCCACATTGAGGTCCCCAAGAATGACCACGGGCTTCTTGATCGACTTTCTCAAGTGGTTCACGTGGTTCAGGAATTGCTTGTCCCACTCGACTCGAAACGGAAGTCGAAGTGGCATGTTACCTGTATTGGGACTATAGACATTCACCTAGGAGAGGGTAAGAGCGCGTGATAAGAACAAATGACGTCGACATGCAAAAAGAGTCGAAAAAAAAACAATACCAGGACGAATTTGTCGAATTCCGCAGAGATGACGCGGCCTTCATCATCGAATAGCGTTGCGTCAGCATGTTGAAGGCCCGTCCACACATTCTTTGGCTATGGAACCAATGAGATCGACCGAAAATATGCAAGAGAAGCGAAGACTGGGTAGTGGGATGACGGCTCTCATCGCGGGAGGTTCAGCCCGAACTCCAACCATCAATAATCGCATCAAAGAAAGAATAATAATTTCTTATCAAATAGTAACAATCTGGGCTAGGTTTTGAGGAGTACAGGGATTTTGGTGAAGATGGCCGTGCCCGAGTAGCCCGACCGCGTCGCCGAGTTCCAGAAGAGATGGTAATCGCTTGGCAGATACGAGGAGGCCATCAGCTGATCCACTTTGCCCTATAAGCAATAAAACGCCATAAGATAAGATGAAAATGTTCAGATGGAAAAAGTCACTCAAATCTGAAGGAAAACAGAGGTGGAGTTTCGACAACATCGTCGGGTCTCGGCGAACTTGGGAGAAGGAGACACGCCTTCCTCTGGGCAAATATATCATGCACTAATTATAATATATAATGTTTATAATATTTCGAAGGTGTGAGAAGACCTTCGTCTCTTGGAGACAGAGGACGGTCGGGCTATGGGTGCTGACGAACTGTTGAAAGTGTTCTTTCTTTGCCATCGCCCGCAGTCCATTCACGTTCCAGCTGACTATCCGCATCGTCAATCTACATTAATGTTATCATTAATGAAAGCAAGATCGTGGCGAGTGAGCGAGACTCAGGAGTCGAAGAGCGTTGCGCGCCGCGCGCGGGAGAGCAGGTAAAAGGGGCGAAGGAGGGAGAGAAAGCTCGAACGCACGAACTGATCACTGGAGCGACATTAAGATGATAACTACAACTCAACAAGGCTACAACCTAAAGATTAATGGTGAGCGACACAAGACTGCATTCTCGATTAACGGGGAGATTACGAAGAAAGGCGGTTGAGCATGGAGAAGGCCGGTCCTGCCCCAAACTGGGCGCTGTCCGGGAATCTTGCTGCAGCTACGTCCTCCACATTCTCTCTCTATAATCACAAAAATAATGACAAGCGACAAAAGGAGCCCTATCGAACGCCGAGGGAACGACGAGCTGTTCCAAGCAGGCCGAGCGCCCGTCTTCTCCCCTCGGCGGCCCTCTGCTCCCCACGGCCGCGCCGTCTCCATCGCCAGCCTCGCTGACATTGGTCTCGACATTATAAAGTACTCTTCAATCCTACTGAGAAAGTGGGGTTGGGGAGATCGAGGCGCCACGATCGCGCCCCATTTTGTTTTTTCTCGCGGCTCACACGGCCGCCTCGGTTTTCACAAAATTGCGTCGTTTAACGATTGAATTTTCCCCTGTTCCCCTGTTGTTGTGGAGGACAGGCCCTGGTGGAGGATATTTTATCAAAAATCAATTGCGCAAATATCCTCTCGGCGACGTCACACGCGGCCATGTCCTATTCCGTCCTTTCCCTTCTTATTCCGGACTCGCCAAGATGACGCCAATAAAAGGAAAGGGGAGGGAATTACTCTAAGAATAGAAATGGTCATGAATCCTTCCTAGGTCGAAGCAGGGCCCAGCGGACACGCTTCTCCTATCATCGAGAAACTCCAATCGAAAACGAGGTTTCATGAAGCGCTCGGCCTCGGAGCCAGACCTCTTTGCCATTCGAGACGCCTTCGAATTTCAAAAGCCAATATCGAGTCTGCTCTCCGATGAAGACAAGGTAAGAGATTCACGATATTTGCTCCGCTGTGCATGTGTCATTGTTAGTGCCAAAGTCATAGAGCTCTTTCCTCGAACTGCGCTGCTTCGTTGACCCTCACTCATTTGCGAGCTGTGCTGTACCTCTGCTGATGTTGCGTCTTAATAGCATTTCATGGACGGAATTCTCCCAAGCGTCGTCAAAAAGGGCGACTCTCCTCGTACTCCGACCCCTCGTGACGACTACTTCACTCGCGCCCTCTCCGCCACAGAAGTCCGTCGACGCGACTCCGCTGGCACTCCTCAATTTGTTATTTTTCCTTGCGATTTGCTAATTCCGTTTTGTTAAATTTATTTTCTATTATTCGATAGGAAATCTCGCGCCACAGATTGTCGTTCGTAAGGACGAGGGTGGAAGCCCAGCGCGCCCAGCCAGTCAGCGCGCCTCCGATCGACGCCGCACCTTCCAAGCATCACCTCAAAAATCAAAATCTATTAAATTTGAGGATCTTTCAAAGAATCACTTTCCGATCAAAGCGGAGACGAGCCCCTCCAATTCGTCTGAGGCTCTTATCATGGAGCCTCAGCGGACCAATAGCGGAAAGACCTTTTCAAATCTGCGCCTCTTCAAATCACTTGAAGGTCAAATGGAAGCAGTCCATGATCAAGATCATCCAATCCTCACGTCCTTTAAGAATCAACGAGTCGAGCGCGGCCTGGCGAGGCGAGATCTCAATCATGACGCTCACTCCGATCTAAATTCCCCATCGTCGGTCCGAATCACTCAATATTCACTTGCTCCTCTCATGCCCTAAGATTTCGAGTATTAGAATTCGCAAAACCGTGGTGCTGAGAAAGAAAAGCAGTTGTCCTTGGAGGGCATTATCGAGCCTACAGTCGACCACTTGCTCTCCATGAACTCTGCAGAATATACTTGGTCCACAAATTCCTCGGGAAATAAGGTACCGTTCCCTCACGCGTCGATACATCTCCATTTAGATGGATCTGTTCACACAATAGAGACAACTGTATAAATGTGTTCATAGGTACTCAGCGGGAGCACTTTGCAAGGGCTCATGGCTCTCTTTCTGGACGCGAAGCAGCCCAAAGAATTCTTGGCTTCACTCCTCTTGATCCACCATCAATTTACTACCACTGCATCCTTGGCAGACTACCTCCAACAGGCCATTGTTGAGGACGAAGGTGAAAACGAGCAGATATTACTCAGGTTCGGAATGACTCTCTTCGATGTTTTGAAGTCATTCTCGCGTTGATTCCATTGTCAATAGAGTCGCCGAGTTGCTCGAGATGTGGGCGCAATTGATCCCTCACGACTTTGACTCCCAAACAGACCGATCCAGTGCTGGCAAGCTCACTCTTCTTCTTCAGTTTTTGCGTCTACGTGGCTCAAAACGGTATGGTGTTTGTTGTTGTTTCATCCGCTCACTGTGCCTTCACTCGTGTTGAGATGTAGCGCCATGGCCGTGTTGGATGCGGTGCACAATTCATTAGCCAAATTCAACAAACTTCGTAACGAGGACGTTGCCGTTGTGGAGTCGAGCACTGAGGTGCAATTTAATCAGATTGTTTTGCTTCCAGTTCTCGAGATTGACAAGTGTTTTGCAGATTGGAGAAGAGCCGGTGCTCGGGAGAGTGGTCGAGAAAGTGGTCGCAAAAGAAGCGCCCGTGTCTTCTCTCGATGTCCTCGATATTCATCCTGCCGAGGTTTCTCCGTTCACGTCATGTATTATCACTTACTGCTTTGACAATATGTTGTGTAGCTTGCGCGTCAGATAACTCTAATGGACTTCCGAGCAATCGCTTTGGTATCTCCAAGAGAGTTTGCCCAGAAGCGCTTCATCAAAGCAAAGGACGAGGCCCCGGCGATTGCTTCATCCTCCAAGAGATTTGCTGAGGTCATTGCTCGCGTGACTTTCAATAGCGACTGCAACCCGTTCCTCAATTTTGTGTCTCTCCGCTCTAGTACACTCAATGGGTCGCTTCTGAGATTTGCCTGGAGCCCAAGATGAAGCGGCGGGTCAAACTCGTGTCTTTTTTCATCGTTGTTGCTGTGGTACTTTGCTCCCTATGTCTTTCGTGGAATGTCGATCCCTCTGATGTCGATTTTCGATTAGAAATTGCTCGCCTATTCGAACTTCTATGGTGCCCTTGGAATCGCTTTCGGGTTGGCGAATCATGCGGTCGCTCGGATGAAGTCGACTCTGAGGAGAGTGGAGCCAGAGATCCTTATGCAACTTGACAAGCTCAATCAGCTCTTCTCGCCCATCAACAACTTCCGATGCCTGAGGGCCCTCGAAGATCTTGCCGTCTCACCTGCTGTGAAGTCGCCACGTACACTCTCATCCTCTGCGTTTGATCCTAAATCATGCTTAGATAGATTGGTTGCGTGTAGCAATCTTCTTGAAGGATATGACGTTTTGGGAGGAGGGCAACACCGACTTTGTCGACAACGAGAAGAAATTGTAATCACATCTATTCACTTGTGAATATCAAATTCCATCTTCACCTCATCTCTTTCTCTAGTTTTAATATGGGCAAGCTCCTTGTTCTATCGAAGCTTCTTCGAGGAGTCTTCACCGGCGTAAGAGTATGTCCCCTCACGCCTTTCTGATGCATCTGGCTGATGGTGACTCTAACTTTTGTTTTCAAGACTGCCTTATACAAGTTCAGTGCGGTGCCGGTCTTGCAAGAGTGGCTGCTGTTGCAGAAAGGAGTGAATGACGGGGATCTTATCAAGTACTCGCTCCTCAACGAGCCCTCCAAGCTTCGAGCGGACTCCGTACGAGTCACTTCTCATAGTTTTGTGGATCTCTTTGGAGGTAATGAAGTCCACTCCGGAGACTGATGCCTCTTATGTTGAAGGTCTCTCGCATTCGAAGGCCGAGGACTCCCACGAGCAAGTCTTCCTCCGCGAACTCCTCTGCTACATCGTCCCCACGGTTGGATTCGTCCACAGCGGAGCCCTCTCCGGAAGCAGTCGATTCACCTCCGAAAGGGAAATCTCCTATTAAATCAGAGGGTTCTCTCGATCAAGGGATGAGTGGTGACAAAGAAGGCAGCGTAGATACCACCGGTAAATCCGACTCAACTTCTCCACGACGCACTCTGCTGATCAAGAAAGATCGCTCCATGAACTTGACGCGCACTATTAGCATGGATCAGAAGAAATGACCCATGAATTGTACTTGTATTTGTTATATTAATATTATCGCTAGTGTTATAATACAGTAGAAGATCCGTGACCACCAGCCCTCGTGACAAAATGAGAAGACCTCAGACTACACTGCACTCCTCCGCTGGTGCTTCGATGTTTTTGCTCGGAACAGTCCCATTTCGAGTTTTGCCCTAATGTTTATTTACTTTATAAATTAATACACATCCAAATTTCAGATCAATTTATTCACGGATCGGGGCTATAAAAAGCGCTCAGTTCGCTCACGCGCTCGCCACGTGCCTCGGCTTCGGCAGACCCCTGATAGGATCACCATTGCTAAGCGTGGGAACGGGCGCACACCAAAATAAAACATTGAAATAAAATATATTTCGACCGTAGATATAAGGATTTGATACTGCGCATTGCATGGGCCGTTTGAGCATCGCTCCATGCAAGGACAACCGCAGCAGGATTCAAACAAATGCAGCGACCTCAGAAACTTCCTTTTGCCGAGCAGCGCTTCTCAGATCGAAGTCGAAGCCTGCAGTCGGCGCTTTATGTCCTGTAATCATTGTAGTTCCATTTATTGGATGAGCCGTGGGTGCAAAGGAGCGCTACCGTCGTGTTAAAAGATGCTCCTTCCTCCGACTGCTCTGGCGTTGGTCGCGCTGCTCGTTCTGGCGCTCTCCTCCACCACAGAAGCCACCACCCCCGTATCTTGTTCGAACTATACGGTGTGCAGCGAGTACGTGTTCCTTAGCCCTGGGAGGCGGGGCTCCTGCTCCTTCTTGCTTCTTCCCAACGCCTTGACTGTCCTCTCCGCTCCGATCTCTCCTCGCTTCCGGAGCCGCGATTTGATGCTAATGTTTTATAAATATAGTTGTTTTGCTAATACGTGTTGCTTCGCGATTCCCTTGACGACGACAACGGGCATTGGAACGACGGCGCCATCGACTTATTCCATCGATCAGGTAACGCGTGCCCCGCCTTCATTTCTCCAACTTGTTGATCTATTTTATATCTGCATGAAGCATGCCATCCAAAGGCAGGATCTGTGATCTGTCCAAAGGGGCGATGCGATATATATTCTCATTTTAAGCGGACTTATTGAATCAATGCCAGTGAATTGGGATGCCTAGGACAAGTGTTCCCACCGCCTTCTTCATGATTCCTCTGCTGATGGGTCACTTTGTTCATAGGGAATTACCACCGCGTTGAAGCGCACCGAGGGCGGCGCCGTGGGCGGTGCCGAGGGCGGCCTCGGTCAGAGCTTGGACGGCATGACAGAGACCTTGGGAGCCACCATTGGGAGCGGCACAGGCGGTCATCTGCACGTGGACGTGAGCGGGCAGCGTGGCGGTCATCTGCTGAGCGAGCAGCGTGGCGGTACTGGTCGTGCCTCCACACACGTCAAGCGCGTCACGGGAACATGTCAAGCGTCGGCTCCGACCGGGTACTCCTGTCAAGTCTGCTCCACACCGTCGTCGCCTTCTCCCCCTGCCACTCCCACTCCCACTCCCACTCCCACTCCCACTCCCACTCCCACTCCCACTCCCACTCCCACTCCCACTCCCACTCCCACTCCCAC